>Ga0209749_1001244_pt1 | contig 23947 bp, 15 predicted proteins | sample EPASupsiteSAE347_FD_187267 | JGI IMG/M metagenome (GOLD analysis project Ga0209749, IMG submission 187267) | Bioremediated contaminated groundwater from EPA Superfund site, New Mexico - Sample SAE3-47 (SPAdes) (version 2) | ecosystem: Environmental > Aquatic > Deep subsurface > Groundwater >...
TGCCGCGCTTTCCCATGATGGACGCCATGAGCGCCGTTTCCTCGCCGCAGACGAAGGCTCCCGCTCCAAGTTTCAACTTGATCTCGAAATCGAATCCCGATCCGAATATGTTCTTCCCGAGATACCCGCGCTTCGTCGCCTGATCTATGGCGATGAGCGATCTCTCGTAAGCCATGGGATACTCGGCCCGGCAGTAGATGTACGCCTTCGTGGCCCCTATGGCGTACCCCCCGATCATCATTCCTTCCAGAACGCTGTGGGGATCTCCCTCCAACACCGCACGGTCCATGAAGGCCCCGGGGTCCCCCTCATCCGCGTTGCACACGATATACTTCTGATCGGCGACCGACCGGTTGGCGAACTCCCACTTCATGCCCGTCGGAAACCCGGCGCCCCCTCGACCGCGAATCCCGGACTTTTTCATCTCGGCGATCACTTCCGCCTGGGTCATCGTGAAGGCCTTCTTGATGCCTTCGTAGCCCCCGACGGCCAGGTAGTTGTCGATGTCCTCGGGATTGATGAACCCGCAGTTCCGCAAAACAATCCGGCGCTGCGGCTCGAAAAACTTCATGTCCCGGTAGCTCAGTATCGGTTTCTTGCTCTTGGGGTCGATGAATATGAGCCGGTCCACCACACCGCCGCCCTTCACGTCGACGTCCACGATCTCCTGTACGTCTTGCGGCGTCACATTGCAGTAGAACGTCCCCTGCGGCTCCACCATAACCGTCGGACCCATCTGACAGAGGCCGTGGCAGCCCGTGAATTTCACTTCCACCTTGTCGAAGAGACCCGCTTTCTTCAACGCCTCCACGAGGCCGAAATAGATGAGATTCGCTTTCTGCGATTCGCACCCGGTCCCTCGACACACAAGGAGCTGCCGTTCCTTTCCTGGCTGTATCCTAATGGCTTCTGACTGCATTCAGAATCTCCATGACTTGTTCGGCTTTCATCCTGCCGTGAGTATCCTTGTTGACCACCATAGCCGGAGCCAACGCGCAGGCTCCAATGCACGCCACCGTTTCGAGGGTGAAGTCCATGTCTTTCGTGGTGTCCCCCGGACGGACCCCGAGTTGGCTTTTGACCTCTTGAAGAATCCGTGCCCCGCCCATGACGTGGCACGCCGTCCCCTGGCAGACCATCACGATGTTCTTGCCGATGGGACTGAACTTGAACTGTGCGTAGAACGTCGCCACGCCGTACACCTCCACGGGAGACATGCGGCAGTATTTCGCCGCCGCATCCATCGCTTCAGGCGGGAGATACCCGAATGCCCCCTGTATCTCCTGAAGTACGGGGATCAGGGCATCCCGCTTGGGATGGTGGCTCGAAAAAATCTCCTGCAACTTCTCCTGCATTGCCTTGTTCCTCCCTATTGGTTGAATATGATAAACAAACAGGACCTCAGCACCTTGATGAAGCCACAACAAGAAACAGTTCTCCACATTGCGCAAAACTGGCAATAATGCGTTAGTCGGTGGCTGTGGCGGAGGGTTTCCAGCAACGCAGATCAATCGGGGCTGGAAGCCGCTCCTACAGGCACTGTCGGCCATCTTTGCGGATGGGCACCGCCTCTGCTGTGGATGGTTTGGGGTTCGTGTTCCATCAGTCCTGGGTTGCCGAGCAGGAGCGCAACTGGAGGTCCCTGCCAGGAGCAGATTCCTGCCCAACAAGACTGATGGGACAACACACTGAGGGCATTCCGAGATTGTTTAGCGAAGTACGAATGGAGGGCGATCAGCTCAGCAGGCGGACTTCGCAACGCCAATAACCTATTGGCCCGGAAGCCCCACTTCACAATTGAAGGTGGATATTCATGTAATGCATCCTGACTTAGAAAGAGCCTCAAACAATAAAGCAGTGACACTGGACAAAAAACGTGGCGATTGTGCTTTATTTAACATCTTGCATTGTCAAGCATCCAATCGGAACTGTCAATATATCAAATATGGCATATAAATGATTGTCGCCAACGCCGGTGTAAGCCATGGCAGGAAAGGGTTTCTTTATAGACACCACGAAATGCACTGCCTGCTGAGGGTGCCAGATGGCTTGCAAAAATTGGAACCGAAACGGCGCTTCTCAAACCAAGAACACGGGAAGCCACCAGAATCCTCTCGTCCGGGAGCCTTTGCGAGGCGTGGAACTGGGTTCAGCCGAACGGGCATCCGCGGGATATGGTGTGCCGTTCACTCATGTTGTAGCTGGAACGGGCAAGACACATCGAACTTCCGGCAAAGAGGTGCTATCCTGCGAATCCGCTGGCTGTTCGAAGGAAACCGGACCTGCCGGAGATCGATCGAAGCCCCGTAGCGGGACCTTTGTCCGGGTTTCCGGAGGTGTCGATCCGCCAGGTGCGCCGACAGCCGTGGGAGGAACTCTTCAACGGTCTCATCGAGCACCATCACTACCTGGACAATTGCCAGCCCGTGGGGGAGCATCTCAAGTACCTGGCGGCACTGGGGGACCGTCCGGTAGCCTGCTTCACGTGGTCGTCGGCTCCGCGGCACATCGGGTGCAGGGATCGTTTCATCGGATGGTCTTCCGAGATGCGCAAAAAGAACATTCATCTCGTGGCGTACAACAGCCGGTTTCTCATACTGCCATGGGTTTTCATCCCGCACCTGGCCTCGCATCTTTTGGGAAAGGCGGCGAGGAGGATTTCGCGGGATTGGCAGGAATTTTACGGGCATCCGGTCTATTTTCTGGAGACCTTTGTGGATGCGGAGCGTTTCAAGGTAAGCGTTCGGGGAACCCCATCTTTCCATGAGAATCGAGCCATGGCATCTTATGCATGCTCAGCGAGATCCGGGCGTGGAGCAGGCGAAGTGCAATGGCGGCTGGAAGGTCAGCCGGCGAGAGTGGAAGGATACGGATGAGGGCAAAGGGGTAGATTGCCTTCACAGGGGAAATCGGCTCAAGGGAGGCTCGGAGATTGAAGAGAGAATGCCCAGCGTCATGGAGCTACGGGTCGGCCCTTTGGCGAGTTGTTTGCTCCCTGGATACGTTTTGCAGATGGAGTCTCTCTCTTCAACCCCTTCACCAACTCCAGGGCAACTCTCGCTTTGAACGTCGCATCGTACCTTTTCCGTTGCATCGCCTTTTACCTCGCGTAGTGATCTCGAACCTCTCACATAAGCTTAACCCGCTGTCCGAAATCTGGGGGGAATTATAGCCCGAGCGAGGATCACTGAGGGAGACCGGTTGGAAGTAAATGCCGAAGCGAAAGACCTGGTCTGACTTCGCCAGAGAATACTTACCGGGAAGCCCGATCTACTGCTGAATTGAATGCCAACAGCTCGTTACGAATGGCTGCGATGGAGTCGATACGTTTGGATAGTTCGCCAAGGTTGCTTGCGACATCATTTCTACTACTCTGGTGCAGGATCAGGGCCTTCTGGAAAGAAGCGCGGATACCGGCCAGCGTGAGGTCGATCTTTTCGTTGAGGTTCTGCTGGAAATCCTTCACTGTGCCATTGAGGCGATTCACCAGGTCATAGCGCACCCGGCCGCAGTGGCGATCCAAAAGCTCAGCGACGGAAGTCTGCATGTTCTTCAAGATCATCTTCCTGGCAAGGAATCTGGGGAGAGCGGAAGTCACCGCCAACTGAATCAGTTCCAACCCTACCGGATCGTCTTTGAGGAGGAAATAGAAGTCGCTCTTCTTGCTCAACGTTTCGACTGAAGTAAAAGGGTTGAGATCCAATTCGAAGATATCACTGGTGAGCGAGAGCACCCGGTCTATGGTCTGGTTTGTCTTGGTGGCGAAGTCCAGGTGTGCCTCTTCCATTCGAGAGGAGATTTTCTCGGTCAATTCCTGCCGCCACGAATTGAAAATCTCCCGGATGCTATCAGAGACAAACTGTTCGAGCTCTCCTCGAAGGTCCCCGCCTCCCCGTTCGACTTTGCACAGGTATTCTTTTTCCAGTCCACCCTGAAGAACGGGCGACCGCTCCCTCTTGAAGAGCGATATCTCCTCATCCATCTGCGAGATGATCTTCCCCAGATTTCCTTTGAGGAGGTACTCATTGTGCTCCCGATCCTTGCGGATGGTTTTCATTTCCTCTTCAAAACGAAGTATCTTTTCTTTCAGTCTCTCAAGAGGAAGTTTGGTTGCCTCTTGCTCGATTTGAAAGGATATGGTTTCATCAGACGCAAATTTCATAAGGCTATTGATGATAGACTTCAGAAAAACCTTGCCCTTTTCATGAATAAAAAACGATTGCAGTTCCTTTTCAAAATCCGGCAGAAGACTGCGTTTCAACAGGTCATTGTCGCAGGTCTTCTTTCCATCGAGCGCCCAGCGAGCAGCCAACGGGTAAATCTTGACTTTCCCCCCGCCCAAATCGTCCTCTAAAACTTGGAGCGTAAATTCGAGTGCTTCCTGGCGGTCCTGTTCGTTCACCTGGTCGATTTTATTCAAAACAAAGAAGAATTTGTCAACATAGTCGCGCATGTCTTTCAAAAACTGGTGTTCGCTTTTCGAGATGGGCGGGTCGGCAGACACGACAAAGACCGCAGCATCCACATAGGGCAAAAAACTATAAGCGACTTCGGTGTTGTGGCTGTAGACCGACCCTGCGCCGGGAGTGTCGATGATGCGTACTCCGTCTTTGAGATATCTTGAAGGATAATAGACAGTGACATCTTTCACGTTTTTTGTGTTTTGTGGATTTCCCCGCTCCGTGATGAATCCCGGGAGGTCGGACAGGCTGATGTCTTGCCGCCGTTCATCGAGATACTGTATTTCAACCCGCAAATCCGGGCCATAGCGCAGAATCGTCACCACCGACGTGAGGGGTACGATAGCGGTTGGCAGGATCGTTTCCCCGAGAAGGGCATTGATCAGGGTCGATTTTCCACGCTTGAACTGGCCGAGGATGACGAGATTGAATGCTTCTTCTTGCAGTTTGGCTTTGATGCCGTTCAGCGACTTCGCCGTTTCATCCCGGACGATATCCCCGAGCTTTTCCACAACGCCGAACAGTCCGTCCCTGATTGCGGAGTAATCAAACATGACTCACCTCATCGGCAAACATGGCGTTTGAGCCCTCTGGCAGCCACCAGAACCCATTCGTCTTTAATCATATGCTGAGCTGGGCGGCAGGAAAGCGCCAGAAAAAAACTCCTACCTCCCGTAGAAAGTAGAAGTTATCAGCCCTCAGCCTTGGGCGGTCACGGTGAACTTCATCACCTTCAGATGCAGACTACGAACCCAATTTACATTTCTGCTGGAGCGAAGTCAACCTGGATCTCCGGATTTGAGTGTGGACTTTGGCGAGGAATGGGATGTCCGGAAATCGGTTGACTTCTACATTTGGGCCTGCCAAAATCAGGACAGATTATGAAAGCAGCACTATAGGGGTGATGGAGTCCGCCAACGCCGCCTGAAAAGGTTGATGACTCCTACGGGGATTATGGTCTCTGGTAGGGGTTATGCCATTCGATGCAGGAGATTGAGCTCCTACCGGAGAGAATTCGGGGGAGCTTTTTTATTTCCCCGCAATTCTTGATATTTTCCGATCGGTTGAATGGGAACGAAAACATGGCGCGCTTCTACTGTCCCGCCTGCCGGGAGGAGTTCGGTGAAGATTTTACCCGATGCCCTCATTGCAGAGTCGATATCCACGACTTCTGGGATTCGAAAGACATAGTCGAAAAGCTCATTCACTCTCTGTATCATCCTCATCAAGCTCAACCAGATCAGGGCGGTGACGGAAACGATAAAGGCGGTCGACCTGTGTAGAAAAGCCGGATGGGGATACATAATCTCACACCGATCGGGTGAAACGGAGGACACTTTTCTGGCGGGTTTTTCAGTGGCCATGGGCGGCGGACAGATTAAAACCGGATCGGGTCGCCGGAGCGAACGGACGGCCAAATATAACCGGCTATTGGAGATTGAAGCGGAACGCGGCCGTGCCGCTATTTTTCAAAATCCGCTGAAACGGTGAGTTCGCTCTGCTGTTTTGGGGACGCGACTGGTGGGAGATGTGGCATGCAGGATGATTGGTTCCCTGATCTGAGTGACAGGCACAGGCAGGGCATCCGGACAACTCTTGCGATCTTGGATGAATCGCTTTGCACCTTTGAACAGTGGGCCAAAGGGCGCGAGATTCAGTCCGTACTCTACACAGAAAAGAACAGGCTTTCTCCCTTACAGCGGGAGATGCTGCTCGCACAGACTTCAAAGATACGCGAGATGCTCCTTGAGATAAAAAAAACCTTGAAGATCGAGGCGAAATCCTCAGATGCGGTAAGTTCCATCTGGGCTCATTGTGCGAGTCTGTGGGTGAATCTCGTGGAGCTTGGGAGTACGAAACTGATCCGATACGGAGAACTTCCGACGGGCTTCGCCGAGTACCTGGACCCCAAAATCAAGGAACTGGTAGCATCGATCAACGCTATTTCGGAAGCGATCAGAAAAGAGTGACCCGGCGAGTTCAAGGCCAGCCGCATGCGCTCCGGGGAATTCCGGCGCATGCGTGGCTTGCATGGCTGGCTCCACGGGCTTGATTGACACGGAGGGCAGAAGGAATGGATGGACAATCTGATCAACTGGACAAGAAACGGACGAACGGCGGCTCATGGCTCAACCGAAACGTGTTTGCGTTCGGTTTGACCAGCCTGCTCAGCGATTATTGCCATGAGATGGCGACAGCGGTGTTGCCCCAGTTCATGCAGGTCATAGGCGCATCGGCGGCAGCGCTCGGATTCATTGAAGGCATGGCGGATGCCCTTTCCAGTTTTGTCAAGCTTGGCGCGGGATATCATAGCGACAAGATCGGCCATCGAAAACGATGGACCGTTGTCGGTTACATTCTTACGGCAGTATCGAAAACGGTTTTTGCCTTCGCCTTCGCCTGGCCCCTGATCCTTTTGGGCAGGGCGGTCGGCTGGCTTGGCCGGGGCATACGCGCTCCCCTTCGGGATGCCATGCTGGCCGAGTCCATTGCTCCGCAAGATCGCGGAAAGGCCTTCGGATTTCACCGAGCGGGCGACACCATCGGAGCCGTGCTGGGACCACTGACAGCCTTTGGCTTACTCAGTTGGCTTGCCAGCCATCAATCGGCGCTCGAAGCATTGGGGCGTTGGATACCCTCGCTCGCCGGAGCGCCCGGAGGGGATTTTCGGATTATTTTTCTGTTGACCATCGTTCCAGGCATTCTATCCGTCATTTCCATCCTCATTATCAAGGAGAAAAGGCGGACGCCCAACCATGGTCTTCAATTCATGAGCGCCATTCGTGCGATGCCTGAAGACTACCGGTGGTTCCTGCTTGCTGTGGGCCTCTTCGGGATGGCTGATTTTGCCCCGACCCTCATGATCCTTCGAGCGGCAACGGTCATGGAGCCGCAAATGGGCCTCATCGAAGCTTCTCGCCTGGCTGCCTTGTTCTACGTGCTTCGAAATGTAACATACACCCTGGCATCTTATCCCATCGGGGCGTGGAGTGATCGGTTTCCGAGGACCCGTTACCTGGCCGTGGGTTATGGGATAGCTGTGGTCACCTTTCTGGGTTTTGCTTTCGCGATCCCCTCTATCTGGTGGTTCATTGTCTTTTTCAGTCTCGCCGGGGTTTTCATTGCCTGGGAAGACACTATCGAGGGCGCTGCTGTGCGCGACCATGTGGAGGACAGTCTTGCCGGAACAGCCTACGGTATTCTTGGCGTGGTGAACGGACTGGGCGATTTCGTCTCAAGCTTCGCAGTCGGCTTGTTGTGGACAAGCATCGGACCAGCCTGGGGCTTTGCTTATTCCGTAGTGGTCGGGTTGGCCGGCACGATCCTTATGGCATCGATCCGTTGCTGCGCGCATGCGCCGGGGTCGGACACCGCGAGGTCGAATTGATCGAGTCAGGAATGTCAGGTTGAGATACCGAAAAATGCCGGAATTGAATGAGAGCCAAAAAGGCAACTTGTTGATCACACTGCAACATGTCAATGAATTGCTCTGCGATTGCGAAGGCATTCTTGCGTCGGCGGAATCCCCTTCCTTTTTTCAAAAGTATGTTGCCGACACCGATCCACGCCAGCGCGAATGTATGGAAGATTTGATCGGGCAGTTTCGAGAAATGATGTGCCGCGTTCTTCAAGACCAGGGTATCCAATCCGTCCGTCACCCACAAAGCGCCAAACGGTCAGCCCTCAATTCTCTTCTTTTCGCAGATATGGCGATTGAAGAGATGCAATCCAAACACATGAAGGGCTTTGGGAAGCTGTCGGCGGCAGCCGCAATGGAACTCGATGCAATCGTCGCGGATATGCGACGGTTGATTGACCGCATGAGCAAGTGCCTGATGGAAAAAATGTCGGCACATCTTCATGTCAGGTAAGAATAATGGGGTCATGCAGCATGGCGACCGCAGAGTTTATTGATTTTGTCGGGTTCAAACAATATACGCGAGCAAAACAGAGCATCGCTAACGAGATTCGCACTCTGGCGGAGTTTTTGAAGAAGCATCTCGGCGAGAGAAAGGCCGATGAATGTCGGCAATTGATGGTCAAATTGGCCGAAGACAGGTTTGCACTGGCGGTCGTGGGGCAGTTCAAACGCGGGAAGAGCTCTCTTATGAACGCCGTAATAGGCCAGGACCTCCTGCCCACGGGAGTGCTGCCTCTCACCTCCGCAATTACGGTGCTCAAGTATGGACCCAGAGAGCGGCTCACGATTCAAAGAGAAGGGACACTGTATCCCGACGAAGCGCCGGTTTCGAACCTCGCCGAATATGTGACCGAGAAAGGGAATCCGGGGAACTCGAAAAAAGTTGCGCGCGCCGTTCTGGAATTACCCGTGCAATTTCTCCGAAGAAACCTCGAATTCGTCGATACTCCGGGCATCGGCTCCGTCATAGAGGCCAATACGTCTACCACCTACGGATTCCTGCCCCGCAGTGACGCAGTGATCTTTGTAACCAGCGTGGATACGCCGCTCACACGGGCGGAAACCGATTTTCTCCAAAGCATTCGGGAATACGTGCGCAAGGTCTTCTTCGTTGTGAACAAGATCGACCTTGTTGGCGGGAAGGAGCGCCAGGAAATCCTGGACTTTGTCTCTAAAATGCTGAAGCGGCAAACTGGAGCAGGAGAAGTTCGAATTTACCCTGTTTCCTCAGCCATGGCCCTGAAATCGAAGATTGCAGGAGAAGAAGAGGAATACGAAAAGAGCGGCATGAAGGCCCTGCAGGAGGGCTTGTCAGAGTTTCTTTCAAACGAAAAAAGCAATGTGCTTCTGGTTTCGGTGCTGGACAAGGTGCTTCGCCTGACAGGCGAAGCACATCACGAATTGACTCTTCTAAAGATGGCCGCAGAGACCTCCGGGGAGGAATCCCAAGAGAAGATAGCGGCTTTGAAGGAGCGCTTTCAAGTCCTGCGGGAGGAGCGGGCAAAGTCACTCCGGGCGGTCCATGAGCGCGTCATCCTGTGGACAACGAAGAGAGCTTCGGCAGAGATCGATTCGTTCCTGGCCCAAGAAGCTTGCGTGCTTTTGGAGGAACTCAACAGATTTCTCTCTCAGTCGTGCTGGAAGCTTTCCGCCCTTGCCGCTCAAGACCTTGCGGAGCACTCGCTTCCACGTTTCAAGCAGAATCTGGCGAAATGGACCAGAGAGGAAACCGAGCATCTGGATCGTGAGATCCTTGAGTTGCTTCAGAATGAATGGACAAAGATGGAGCAGGAATTACGCAGGATTACCGATACAGCAGGGGAAGTCCTCGGAGGCTTTCGCATGGAAGCTTCCGCTGAGGGAAGCACGGAACTTCCCCTCCACTCGGTACTGCTACGCCCAGGCTTCGAGAATGTCGAGTGGAGTCTTAAGGCGCCCATATTTCTGGCCTGCTTGCCCGTCTTTGTGGCCAGGCCATTACTCAGGAGCCGTCTTCTCGTGGAGATCGAAAACCACATCGCCTTTTGCGCGGAACATATAATAAGAAACGCTTTCATCAAAGGAGTCGATGAAGCGCTCGGCCGCATGGGTTCAGAGATCGAGAAACAAGCTGGAGTAACCGAGTCGCGTATCATACAGGCCATAAAAGGCAAATTCCTCACAATGGGCGCTGACGGACACTGGCAAATCCAGGATCTTGACAAATCTGAGCTTTGCCGTGAGATTCAAACTCTTGAGGGGATCGAGAGGAAGCTCTCCCGGATGCGCACCGAAATGCTTGAAGGAGAATCGAGACCAGCCATAACGCCTTCACCAGGACCAGTAATCCAACCAACCGATTTCTCACTCCCTCTGGTTCTGAAGCAGGAGTTGCCAGTTCCACCATTTGAACAGGCAGCCTGTTCCGAAGCGGAGCCGGATTTGTCACGCGACTTCGGTACCCGTGGCTGTCCGGTGTGCAACCGAATGATCAAGGCCGCCTCCCGCTTCCTGGCGAACCGGCAGTACGCACTTGCGAACGAGGAACGGGCGCAACGCGCACACGCGGCTTCGCTTGGGTTCTGTCCTCTCCACACATGGCAATTAGAGGCGATGGCCTCGCCGCAGGGTCTCTCTCGGGGGTTTCCGAGGCTCATGGAACGATTGTCGGAAGATCTTTCCCGCCTTGTAGCGTCGGAAAACCCAAATCTCGGCGCATCCGTTCGGACGCTCGTCCAAAACTCAAGAGGCTGCGGGGTGTGCCGCCTGCTTCGCGAAACAGAGAAGGATTACCTGAATCATTTAGCCGGGTTCGTGCAAACACCAGAGGGCCGGAAAGCATACGCCCTTTCCCAGGGGTTGTGCCTGCATCATCTGGGACTGCTGGCCGTTGCCGTCCCATCCAAAGAGTTGGTTCAGTTCCTGCTTCAACACGCCGCCCGCATCTTCGCCCAAATATCGGAGGACATGCAAAATTATGCGTTGAAAAGAGACGCTCTGCGAGGACATTCCCGAAATCTTGACGAGGAGGACGCCTATCTCCGTGGCATCATCCACAGCGTCGGCGCAAGGAAAGTCTGCTTTCCATGGGAGGTGGATGCTGAAGTATAAGTATAGAGGCGCTCTGTCTCGGATCAAACCCAACACGAATGCAGAGCCTTCATAGGGCATTCTACCGGGAAGAATATTCTATTTCCTATTCCACATAAATGGCACAGAGGGCTTACCTGCCAGGTAGGCTTTCATTGTCTGCTCCGAATATACTATTATACAAATCTTGGCCATAGCTGGTCTGCAACGGTGCACCTTCTATTATTTTAAATGTTCGTTCACCGTCATCCTGCCGTTCAGCCCGCAAAAATACGGCGTTGTTCATTTGCTTATCGTATAACCCATGTGCAAATTCATATTGATGCGTAACAAAGAAAACCTTAATATTTCTTTCCAATAATGCCATGGTTATCTGTCTTGCAATCTCCGATCCTTCTCTTTCGTTGGTAGCGGAAAATGATTCATTGAACAATATCAAAGAATCTCTTGTTATAGCGTCTGCGATTTCACTCATTCTACTGAGGTCCTCGTCTAGTTTTCCGCTGTTCATGGAAATGTCCTCTTCACGTTTATAATGTGTGAAGAGGCTAGCGCAGACATTGGAGCAGAAGGCCTCCGCTGGAGTAAACATGCCGCATTGCATCATCAATTGGGATAAGCCGATACTCCGTAAGAATGTCGATTTGCCACCCTGGTTCGCGCCTGTGATCATTACAAGATTTTTATTGTCAGCATTCAAATCGTTGCCAACGATCCTTCCTTTCAGGCTTAAAGCCAGACACACATCGTATAATCCTCTAAAGGAGTGTCGGCGCTCGTCGGGACCCACGGCCAAAGGAAAGCAGATAGGCTCCCCCTTTTGAGCAAGTTGCCCATGTAAATTCAAACAACCAATGTAATAGGCCAATTCGGTGCGCAACATGTTGAAAAAACTTAGAACATGATCGGCGGATTGCGCCAATGCATTGGCCACAAGGTTAATTCCCCTGTCTTTCAAATCCGATAGAGCCCTGGCTCCGCTTTCGTCACGCTCGTGGATGGAGAAGGAGTAAACGGGCGGTTTCGCGGCAAAGATCCGCTTAATCCAACTCTGTTTCTTGTCATATCGTTTGCGGAGTATATAATTGGAGCCTTTATTGCCTGTGCACAACTCCGCACTGATCAAAACTCCGTTTCGGAATTTCAGTTCCTTGAGGTGTTTTTGGACGATGGTGAAATATTCATCATCAAGTTCTGTCTTGAGCATCGTGAAAAACGCTGTAAAGCCCTCCGACTCAAATTTATCGGCGTGTTCGTCAGCGATATTCTTTAATTTCTTAAGAAGGCCCACAAACATCTGCAATATTTCTATTGAACCATATAATATGGATCCGGGATATTTGCTGAAAATGCCATAAGAACATTTCTTCTTGTTTTCAATCGATTCCACAGCCAAACCGTACATATCCCTTACAATGGAAGGATTTTTCATACAATCCTTAAGGATATTCTGACGATATAATATTGTATCAGGATCTTTCAAACTCGATAAAATTATCCTCTTCACCACTTCGAATAAGAATCTGTCATCTTGTGCCATGGCATCGAAAAGTATGTCTAATTCCAAGTCTTGAATTATATCTTTTTCATTCCACGGCAGTTTCATAGCGATATCTAAATCATGATCTCTAAACAGCAGAAAAGCCTTCATGACTTAATTCTCTCCCTTAAGTAGTCGTATGTAACTCTGTGTTTTTCAGCAATCGATATCGCATAGGAACAACCATCAGCGGCTTTTCTTATAATTTTATATGTTCGCAATACCGGATTTTCAGAATCTACCGTGCTTACCATGCTTATGGTTTTATCGCTTAAAGAAGCCAACTCATCTATGAATGTTACAAAAACACACAATAAATCCAATTCTATTATCTTCTTCACTATCTCTTTGCCAAGAAAAACCGCGTCTTCCAATGTTGTGGAAGTAAAAATTTCATTCATTATGATAATAGTGTCAGATGTAGCCTGGTTTAGAATATGATAGATTCTGACCAGATCATCTTGAAGTTTTCCCCTGAGGTTCTTGATGTTTTCTTCTTTTTCAAAATGGGTAAAGAGCTTGTCGAATAAAAAGAGTTGGGCTTCCCTGCCAGGGACGGGACAGCCCATGCTTGCCAGATGATGCAGTTGCCCAAAGGCACGGGCGAAGGTCGTTTTACCCCCCTGGTTCGGGCCGGATACCACCATTATTCGTTCCCTGTCTTTCAGATAGAAATCATTGCAGACGATGGACGAGCGTTCGGTAATGAGTTTGTAGGCGAGGGCCAAATCAAATGCTTGATAGTCATAGACTTCCTTGCTTTTATTTGAGATTTGCGGATAACAAAATCTCAATCCCGCTCGTTTAAAAATCATCATGTACTCAAGATAAGCGACATAAAATTGTATTTGACGGTCAAAGACTCCGATCGTCTCATCGATAAAACCGGCGTTCCTGGCACAATAAGCATCCAAGTATAGAAATATATCAGGATGCAATTTTGCGACCAATTCCAGTACCTTGGCCTCAACGTGGTTCATGTCTGGCCAATTGGAAAATTTAATCCTGTAATCTGTAACCGCTCCTTGCTTGAATTTCTCAAACGTTTTTTCTACTTCGGCACTGTAGTCGATTTCATATTCATATTTGCTAACCTTGATACCATTGCCTTTTATGAGCAGGCAATATTTTACCGATGATAAATCGGCTATAAGTTTTTCCGTTTCCTCCGTAATCGCTGCAAAATGGTCTGACTTTACATAGTGAATCATATATTCGCGAAAGGCCAAAAGTCCACTTGAATTTAATTCTACGGTGGATAAGTCATGTGCCAAACCAGTAACAGCATCACAATATAGCCGCACAGCATCCAAGAACCATCCCTGCTGCTGATGTCTATAGTAAAGATTCTCTGACAAGTTAAGGTGCGAACGCATTGTTCGCATATTACTTGAAAATGATTTTATATGCTCAAGCACAGTATTATCTTCAAGGTCCTTCATTATTTCATGGCGATACTGGATTGTTCCGATGTCGTGCAAGGGAGTGTAAAAGAACGGTCTTAAATTATAGGCATCCCTGCCACATGTGATTGTGTCTATAATTTGATCGAGATACAGGTCGGCAAAAAAGGCGGGCGCTTCGAGAGTTTCTTCTTTTATACCGTCTTCAGTTCTATCGAACAAAATGCTGTGGAAAGTCATGGGACAAACGCCTCCTGGGCCATGACGCGGACATACAGGATCGACTCTACCGGACGCGAATGTCCGCGTGGCAGGAGTCATCAGCCCGGCCCGGGCGTTTGTCGGGGGAACTCCATCCCCTTTAAAGCGAAATAATTCGTGACTTTGTCGAAAAGAGCAGCGGGCAGAAGCTTGGCCTAAAACCCGTCTCGGGAATGCTTCGGGGGAGTGCTCCAGAACCGGATTTTGAGCTGCGGAAGCGGCAGAATCCGTAAATACAGCACCCACATCGTATGCCAGAGAAGCAACCTGTCAGAACTGTAGCCATGCCCGACAATTCAATGAATATCATAACGCAATTCGTCTCGTTTGTTTAACTTTTTCTGCACAGAGGGTGCGGGAAACCTCCGACACCTCCCCTCAAAGGGTGTTCATTGCACCCCCCCGGCCCTGATACTTGATAATGGAATCGCGATCATCTAAGATGGTCTCCTAAAAAGAATCCATGCGTGAGGCAGGAATAAGAAATCACAGAATCTAAGGAGCTAGAACCGAATGTGGAAATCCAAGGTTGTTGCGCTCGTGTGTTTTTTCCTGGTCATGGCGGGCATGCAGTTGGGGATGGCCGATCAAAAGAGGCCTCGTATCGGTATGGTCCAGTTCGGGATGGAGCCCAATGTGGAGCTGTGCAAACAGGGGATACTCAAGGCTCTTGCAGAGGAGGGCTACAGGGATGGCGAGACCATCGACATCGTCTACAAGAACGCCCAGGCGGATTTCTTCCTGGTGCATTCCTGCATTCAAGACCTTGCCAGGAGGAAGGTCGACATACTCGTACCATTGTCCACCCCGTGCCTCCAGTCGGCGGCACAGGCTGCGAGCCACAATGAAGATCTGAAGACCGTATTCACTTATGCTTTCGATCCCTACAGGCTTGGTGTCGCCAGGAGCCCGGAAGACCATCTTCCCAACGTAACGGGCATCTCATGCTTTCCACCCATCGAAAGACTCCTCGATGCGATTCGAGCGGTGTTTCCCGACCGGAAGGAGGTCGGTGTCCTGTGGAACAGTTCCGAGGCCAACTCCGAAGCGGTGATCGTCAAGGCTCGAGCCTATGCATCCACCATCGGCCTGAAGCTCATCGAAGTGACCGTCACCAGTCCCGCAGAGGTTCTTGAGGCTTCCAGGACACTGGCCAGCCGAGGTGCCCGCGTATTTTTGAGCGCCGGGGACAACACGCTGAACGTAGCCTATGACAGCTACCTCAAGGTGGCCGGAGAGAACAAAATCCCGGTTTTTTCCGTGGATTCCGAGCTCATCGATGGAACTCTGATCATTGTCGGACCCGACTATTTCCAGACGGGCTATGACGGCGGCAGATACATCTGCCGGGTGCTCAAAGGTGAAAAGACGTCCGATCTTCCCATCTACCAGACGAAGGAAACCACGTTCATCGTCAACATGGAGGTTGCCCGCAAACAGGGATTCAGCGTGCCCGAGGAAATCCTCAAAAAGGCCGGCAAGTTGATCGGCGCTGAACCCAATTCCAACTGACGCAGGCCGGCATTGATCTTCCGGACGGCGGTAAGTCCCCGGCACTTATCGCCCCGGTCTTTTGCGAAAAATCCCGAGATCTGTTACTATCCGTCCGGATCGGCGAGCGAACCGGCTCCCCCGGCGTTGCCGCCGCTTCCCTGCAAAGGAATGCGCCTTGAGAGATGAAGAGAAGACCAGAGAACAGATCGTTCGGGAACTCGCGGAATTGCGGGGCCGCGTCGCCCGGATCGAGGCGATCGAGATCGAGAGCAGGCGGGTGCAACAGGCCCTCGGCGAGAGTGAAGAGCGGTTCCGCTTCATGGCGGAGACCACCGGAGACGTGCTCTACCGGCTTCGATACGCTTCCATGAGATACGACTATCTGAGCCCGTCCATTTCCAAACTCACGGGTTACTCACCGGAGGAGGTCGACGCCCTCGGGTTTTCGAATCTGGTCGTGCGCATCGAATGCCCCGGCGAGGAGACCCTTTCGTTGGAACTCATCGCTCAAACCCGGCAGGAGGGAAAGACGGGCGAGTACCTGGCGGATTATCTCATCAGGACGAAAAGCGGGGATCTGAAATGGGTGGGAGACCATTCGTTTCCGTGGCTGAACGAGGCCGGAGAACTGGTCGGCTCGGTGGGAATCCTCAGCGACATAACGAAACGCAAGCAGGCCGAAGCGGCCCTGAGGGAGATTAACCTCGAGTTGGAGCGCCTCGCCACGCTGGACGGGCTGACCCAGGTGGCCAACCGCCGCCGGTTCGACGAATTCCTGGGCCGGGAATGGCGGCGCATGAAACGCGAGGGGGCGCCTCTTTCGCTGGTTCTCTGCGACATCGACTTTTTCAAGCTCTACAACGATACTTACGGACATCAGGCCGGAGACGATTGTCTTCGGGAGGTTGCCGGGGTCATCAGGCAGAGCGCGAACCGCCCCACGGACCTGGCGGCCCGCTACGGCGGAGAGGAATTTGCCGTGGTCCTCTCGAACACCGCCGCGGAAGGTGCGCTCCTGGTGGCGGAAACCATCCGGGCTCGGGTGCAGGGGCTCCACATCGCCCATTCCAGGTCTCGCGCGCATGGATGCGTCACAATCAGTTGCGGGGTCTCCAGCATGGTTCCCACCGAGGAAGAATCGCCCGAAACCCTCATTGCCCTGGCCGACAAAGGGCTTTATGAAGCCAAGGGACGAGAGCGCAATCGGGTCGTTCTCAAGATACACAGGCGCCCGGCGCTCCGTGTAGTATCGCGCCCGTGACACACGGACATTCGCGCGACGGCGGGAAAGCCGGCCGGATCGGTCGGCGCCTTCTGAAATCACGGATGGGCGAGGATGTCCCGCAGCACTTTGTTGAGAATGCCCCCGTTGCGGTAGTATTCCAATTCGATGTGGGTATCGAGACGGCTCGAAACCTGGAAGGATTTCTCTCGCCCGTCAGGAGAGACGGCTTCCACCACGATCTCCCGCCCCGAGGCGAGTTGTTCCTCAAGACGCGAAATGGAGTACGTCTCCTCACCCGTAAGGCCCAGCGAAGCGACGGAGACTCCTTCGGGGAACTGGAGCGGGAGCACGCCCATCCCGACGAGATTGCTCTTGTGAATCCTCTCGAAGCTCTCGGCGATCACCGCCCTGATTCCCAGAAGCAACGTTCCCTTGGCCGCCCAGTCCCTGCTGCTCCCCGTTCCGTATTCTTTGCCCGCGAGGACGATGAGAGGGCGTCCTTCACTTCGGTACCGGCGGGCGGCTTCCCAGACCGTCATCTGTTCGCCCGACGGGAAATGGCGGGTGAATCCGCCTGCAACGCCGTCGAGGAGCCTGTTTCTTATGCGGATGTTGGCGAAAGTCCCTCGCATCATGATCTCGTGATTCCCCCGCCTCGATCCGTATGAGTTGAAATCTTCAGGCAAGACGCCCAATGACGCCAGGTGCCGTCCGGCCGGACTTTCCGCCGGAATGGCCCCCGCGGGGGATATGTGATCCGTTGTCACGCTGTCTCCGAGCAGCAGAAGGGTCCGCGCCCCCGCAATATCCGCCGTCGCGGGGACCGCGGGAGTGAGATTTTCGAAGAAGGGGGGACGCCGTATGTAGGTCGATCGGGCATCCCAGGAGTAGATGCTCCCCTCCGGGACCGGGAGGCTCCGCCACACGGGGTCTCCTTCGTAAAGGTCCCCGTACTTTTCGAGGAAAGACTCCACCTTCAAGCATGCCTTCGCCACCTCGGCAATTTCTTCGTCGGTCGGCCAGACATCGCGGAGAAAGACGGGATTCCCTTTCCCGTCCTCCCCCAGGGGTTCCCGCTCGAAGTCGACGGTCAGCCTGCCCGCAAGGGCGTAGGCGACCACCAGGGGCGGGGACGCCAGGTAATCCGCACGAACCGCCTCGTGGATTCTGCCCTCAAAATTGCGATTCCCGCTCAAGACCGCCGCCGCAACCAGCTTTCCCCTTTCAATTGCCTGCAAAACGGGGTCGGGCAGGGGCCCGCTGTTGCCGATACAGGTGGTGCACCCGTATCCGGCGAGGTAGAATCCCTGAGCTTCGAGGGCCGCGAGAAGGCCTGATTCCGCCAGGTAGTCCGTGACCACGCGGGACCCCGGAGCGAGGCTCGTCTTCACCCATGGCTTCGAGCGAACCCCCCTTTCGAGCGCCTTTTTCGCGAGAAGCCCCGCTGCGATCATGACCGAAGGATTCGAGGTGTTGGTGCAGCTCGTTATGGCCGCAATCGCCACGGACCCGTGAGAAAACTCCACCTCCGCGTCCCCCCACGAGAATTTGACGCGCCTCTCCCGCTCTTCCTCCGGGAGGCCGAATCCCCAGAGAGCCCGTTCCTTCTTGAGAGACCCCAGAAAGGACTGCGGAAGATCCTTCAAACTCACCCTGTCCTGGGGCCGTTTGGGACCGGCAAGACTCGGCTCCACCATCGCGAGATCGAGTTCCCACGTTTTCGAGAAAAGAGGCTCCTCGGCGGAATCCGTCCAGAACAACCCCTGCTCCTTGCAGTAAGCCTCGACGAGCCGGACCTGCGATTCGTCCCGCCCCGTCACCCTGAGATAATCCAGCGTCCGTGCGTCCACGGGGAAAAACCCCGCCGTGGCGCCGTACTCCGGGGCCATGTTCGCAATCGTGGCCCGATCGGGAAGAGTCAACGACACCAGGCCGGGTCCGTAGAATTCGACGAATTTTCCGACCACCCCCTTGCTCCGGAGGAGTTCGGTCACCGCAAGGACCAGATCCGTGGCAGTGACGCCCGGCGGCAGTTCCCCCCGAAGCCTCACCCCGGCCACTTCGGGGATGGGGAAAAAGTACGGCTGCCCGAGCATCACGGCTTCGGCTTCGATGCCCCCGACGCCCCATCCCAACACGCCGAGCCCGTTGATCATCGTGGTGTGGGAATCCGTCCCCACCAGCGTGTCCGGAAAGGCGGCAAGACGGCCTCCCACGGGTTCCGTTTCCACCACCCGGGCCAGGTATTCGAGGTTCACCTGGTGGCAAATTCCCTTTCCGGGCGGTACGGCCGTGAAGTTGCTGAGGGTGGTCTGCGCCCAGCGCAGCAACCCGTAGCGTTCCGCGTTCCGTTCGTACTCTTTCCCCAGGTTGAAGGCCAGAGCGCCGGGCGCGCCGTACGCGTCCACCTGAATCGAGTGGTCGATTACCAGATCCGCGCGCACCAGGGGATTGATCCGGGCGGGGTTCCCCCCCAGCCGCTCCACGGCGTCGCGCATGGCCGCAAAGTCCACCACGGCGGGGACCCCGGTAAAATCCTGCAAGAGCACCCGGGAAGGCATGAAAGGAATATCGATCGCGGGCGAAGAAGATGGAATCGGATAGGAGAGGAGAGCTTCGATATCCCTCACCGTCACGATCCGGCCATCCTCGTGACGCAGAAGGTTTTCGAGAAGAATCTTGATCGACACCGGAAAGCGGGCTGTTTGCGAAAACCCCTGCTCCGCGAGCTTCGTCAGGCTGAAGAAGATGATTTCCCTTCCGCCCGTCTTGAACGTCGATCTGGTGTTTAGACTGTTCCCGTCAATTGTTGCCATCCGCAAAATACCTCCTCACCGGTCCTTGATCCCGGCCTGGTAGAGACGCGCCCATCCAGCCCCCCTCCGGCCCGCTCGCGGATGCGGCGAACGGAAAAAATTGGGGTCTTGTATGGAGCACGAGAACTTGATACATTTCCCCGCAACAAAACCTGCCCGTTCATGCGTCCGAGGCAGACGGCAAATATAACAACTGGCTGGTGGAAGGGAAAAGAGAAAGATGAAGATCGCCATCATTGGAACGGGATATGTTGGTCTCGTGAGCGGCGCCTGCCTGGCCGAGTTCGGGCACGAAGTCACATGCATCGATAAGGATGAAAACAAGGTCGGCCGTCTCCATAGAGGAGACATCCCGATTTATGAACCGGGCCTGGACGTCCTGGTGCAGAAGAACGTGCAGGCGAAACGCCTTCTTTTCGCAACGGATTTCACTCCGGGCGTGGAGGAAGCCCAGGTGATTTTCATTGCGGTCGGAACGCCGGCTTCACGCCGCGGCGACGGCTACGCGGACCTCAGTTACGTCCATGAAGTCGCGAAATGCATCGCTCCCCACCTGCGGGATTACACGGTCATCGTGAACAAGAGCACCGTTCCGGTCGGCACCGCCCGCCAGGTGGCCCGCATCGTGTCGGGGGTCAATCCCGAAGCGTCCTTCGACGTGGCGAGCAATCCGGAATTCCTGCGGGAAGGGGCCGCTATAAGAGATTTCATGCATCCCGACCGCGTGGTGCTGGGAGTTGACTCGAAGGAGGCCGAAAACCATCTCAAAGCCATCTACCGGCCGCTCTACCTTCTCGAGACCCCCTTTGTCATCACGACCATAGAAACCGCCGAACTGATCAAATATGCCGCCAACGCGTTCCTGGCGACCAAGATCAGTTTCATCAACGAACTTGCAAACATCTGCGAAGAAATCGGAGCCGACGTCCAGGACGTGGCCACCGGCATAGGGCTGGACGGGCGAATCGGCAAGAAATTTCTCCATGCGGGACCCGGCTACGGCGGCTCGTGCTTCCCCAAAGACACGCACGCCTTGCTCCGCATCGCGCAGGAATACGGGGCGGCATGCCGCATCGTGGAGGCGGTCGTGGAAGTAAACGCGGCCCAGAAGGCGCGCATGGCGAGGAAAATCAGGAACGCCCTGGGAGGCAACGAGGCGGGAAAAACCATCGCGGTGCTCGGGCTTGCCTTCAAACCCGAGACGGACGACATCCGAGACGCCCCCTCCCTCACCATTCTCTCGGCCCTGATGGAACACGGCGCCCTCATTCGCGCCCACGATCCCCAGGCCATGGAAGAGACCGCCAGGGTGCTCCCCGAGGCAACCTATTGGCCCAACGCCTACGAGGCTTGCAGGGGGGCGGACGCCGTGGTGCTCATGACGGAATGGAACGAGTACCGCGCGCTGGACCTCGATCGCATCAAGGGCCTTCTCAAGTCGCCCGTTTTCATCGACCTTCGGAACGTCTACCGGCCTGAAATCATGAAACAGTACGGATTCCGGTACTTCAGCGTCGGGAGGCTTCCCGCGCTCTGACAACCCACCGGGATCGAGGCGCGTCCCTGAAGCGACGTTTCGAGCCGCAACCGACAGATCTCTCCGAGACCGGAATGCAAGATTTCAGATCTCTCGCCCCGTTTCGCTTCTCTCGGAATGAAAGGAAAGGGATCGCGGCCCGCCCCGCGAGGAAACGGCAGGGGAGATCCCCTGCCGCCGTTCTTGTGGTTGCCGTACTCCTTTTTCTGTTATTTCAAGGGATTGCCCGTCCGGAGGACCGCCCCGCCCGAGGGGTGCTTCGATCCCCGGGCGCAGGCGGCGGAACCGTGGCCGGCGCGCCCGCTGAAAGGCCAGCGCGCGAGGCCGGGTTTAGAATCGCAAACGTCTCTCCTCACGATCCCTCCGCCTTCACCCAGGGACTGGCGTTCGCCGATGGATTTCTCTATGAGAGCACCGGCAAAAACGGCATGTCGAGCGTGCGCAAGGTCGAGATCCCCACGGGAAGGGTCCTGAAAATCACCACTCTTCCGCAGAGATACTTCGGCGAAGGGCTGACGGTTTGGCGCGGCGCGTTGATACAACTCACGTGGCGTTCGCACGTCGGCTTTGTGTACGACAGGGAAAGCTTCTTCAAACTCCGGGAGTTCGGGGTCGATACCGAAGGGTGGGGAATCACCAACGACGGCAAGTCGCTCATCATGAGCGATGGAACCGCGGCGCTTCACTTTCTGGACCCGGAGACGTTTCGCGAGACGCGGCGCTTGCCGGTCGCCGACGGCGGGAAACCCGTGCCGAATCTCAACGAATTGGAATACATCGATGGCGAGATCTTCGCCAACATCTGGCAAAAGGACGTCATCGCGCGGATCTCCCCTCGGAGCGGCGCGGTCCTGGGATGGCTCGATCTCTCCGGCTTGAGAAAGTCTCCGGGTGTGGGCCGCAACGCGGAAGTGCTGAACGGAATCGCCTTCGACCCTCAAAGGAAAAGGATATTTGTCACGGGCAAGTACTGGCCGAGACTTTTCGAAATCGAGCTCGCCGCCCCCCCGCCTTGACCCTCGATCTTCTCAATCGTAGTCGGTCTTTCCACACTCATTCCACACTGCGGCCCCGGAAATGAAAACGCTCTGGGGGAAATCCTCAAGCACACTGCAATGACCATTCGCCATAACCAACCATTATTGTTGGAACTCTTGACTGATAAGCACACCGCGAAATCGTTGTGACGGTCGAGACCATGCAGGATGCCTCAGGCAGGCGTCCAATCAGGAAGATCAGGTTGTCACCCCCGAGGGATATTCCATGATCGAGACCACCGTGCGCCAGGCCAAGCCTGGGAGATTGGGAGGAGGTGAGAACATCTCTGAAATTTCTCATTAGAACCCAGCGGGTAATCAATCCCGCCCGGCCAAGTGTGCCGACAGCCGGAACCGAGTGTTGCGTGGTGGCGGGGTAACCCGCGCTGCGAAGCGTACACAGGGAGTGTGTAGGCCGAGTGATTGAGCCCCGAAATCAATCTAATCGCGGGAGCCGACGCTATGGTGGTAGCGGAAGGCAACATTGCGGCGCAAAACGGCATCACGCCGGAGTCCTGCCGGGGTCCTACAGCAAGGCATGCACACATCGGGGTTCTCCAGGAACCTGGGAGCCCCTGTCACCTCCGCATAGAAATCCGGATGGTGGGGCCGGCGTCTCCACCGGGCCGCACCCGGCTGCGCTTGGCCGGGAGGCGGAGCGAATAATCAAGCGATCAGCGGTATCCGAGGGCGAAGGCAACGAAGCCCGAGGAGACGGGTGATAGGGAGTCGGAGCGCTCCATAGTACCGAGGAGTCGGGGGAACCCGCCCCAGGGGACCCCGAAGAGGGAAGGGGGCGTCATAACATGGAACTTTTGGAGGGAAAGATGGAGGGAATACCAAGTCCCGAAACTGTCTCAACGAAACTGCAAAAGATAGCGGAACTGGCCGAAAAGGCCCGTGCAATGGCATTTACATCACTCAACCACTACATCGACATCGGCCTGCTGCTGGAGGCTTACTTGCGAACCCGCAAGGATGGGGCTCCAGGCGTCGATGGGCAAACGGCAAAGGAATATGGGGAGCACTTGCTTGACAATCTCAGGAGCCTTCTCGACCGTTTTAAGAGCGGTTCGTACAAGGCGCCGCCTGTCAGAAGGGTATATATTCCCAAGGGGGATGGAACCAAAACCAGGCCTATAGGTATACCGACATTCGAGGATAAGGTCCTTCAAAGGGCGGTGACCATGGTGCTTGAAGCGATCTATGAGCAAGATTTTCTTGACTGTTCATATGGGTTCCGTCCATGTCGTTCGGCACATCAAGCTCTTGATGCACTGTGGGACCAAGCGATGAAGATGGGTGGGGGTTATGTGCTTGAGTTGGATATCCAGAAATTCTTCGACACTCTGGACCACAGCCATCTGCGGAGTTTTCTCGACCAAAGGGTGCGAGACGGAGTGATAAGGCGAGCCATAGATAAGTGGCTCAAGGCCGGAGTAATGGAAGACGGAGCCGTAAGGAGTATTGAGACCGGCACCCCGCAAGGTGGAGTGGTCTCTCCGATTTTAGCGAACTTGTACCTTCACGAGGTCCTGGACGTCTGGTTCATGCGCGGTATCTAATCACAGGGTACGTTTCTGCCCAGACAGCGCGGGGGGGCACCACGAAAAATTTGACTGAATGGAGGACGGAATACCATTTTTAACGGGACACGGACCACGTTTTCTGCTACTGAATGGTG
>Ga0209749_1001245_pt1 | contig 23901 bp, 19 predicted proteins | sample EPASupsiteSAE347_FD_187267 | JGI IMG/M metagenome (GOLD analysis project Ga0209749, IMG submission 187267) | Bioremediated contaminated groundwater from EPA Superfund site, New Mexico - Sample SAE3-47 (SPAdes) (version 2) | ecosystem: Environmental > Aquatic > Deep subsurface > Groundwater >...
CTTGCAGTTCTTTTCTCAGCAGGTCGGGAGTGTTGTGCAGTCCCTGTTGCAGGAATTGAAAATCGAATATATTTTTAGACAGGGATGCGTAATGGCACAATTCCCGCCAAAGGACGTGACAGGCTATGATCTTGTATTTGGCCGCCCTCATGCCATACCGCCAAAGCAGGAAACGTTCAACGCTCAACATCCAACATTCAACCTCAAAAAAGCGTGAATTGATGTCATGAATTGTCATTTTAGCCTTGTTTTTTGCGGTCGAAAGACACATTTTGGTTCTGTTACGGAAACCTCCCCAACCCGGCATAGCCGGAACCAAAAAGGGTTCCGGCTATGCCGGGTGATAATTTTTTGATACAACTGCCTCCCAACAAGGAGGTTCGCTATGCAGACATCTTTTCTTGACGCAAATTCCATTATTACGCGGTCAGCTTTTGCCAGCATGATCATAATCAGAAAATATTTGCAATAAAATCCTGCGCTTCTTGCGCAGAATTTTATTGATAACTGTTTATCCTTGCCTCCAAGTTTCGATCTGCGAAAATACTGTACGTTATCCGCAAATGGTGTATTATACGCGCTATTTAAAGGAATGAACGCGCGATGAAAACCATGAAAGCCATCGTCAAGAAAAAAGCGGAGCCCGGCCTGTGGCTCGACGAGGTGCCGGTTCCTGAAATCGGAATCAATGACGTCCTCATCAAGATCATGAAAACCGCGATTTGCGGCACGGACGTTCATATTTACAACTGGGACGCCTGGGCCCAAAAGACCATCCCCGTGCCCATGCCGGTCGGCCACGAATTTGTCGGCAAGGTCGAGCGCGTGGGATCGAACGTGACCGATTTTCATCCCGGCGATATTGTCAGCGGCGAGGGGCACATTGTCTGCGGCAGGTGCAGAAATTGCCTGGCGGGCAGGCGACATCTTTGCATGAACACCAGCGGGGTGGGGGTCAACCGCCAGGGAGCGTATGCGGAATATCTTTCCATTCCCGTAACCAACGTCTGGTATTGCGACCGCAAAATCCCGCCGGATATTCTTTCCATTTTCGATCCCCTGGGCAACGCCGTGCATACGGCCTTGTCTTTCGACGTTCTTGGCGAAGACGTGCTCATTACCGGCGCCGGCCCCATCGGCATCATGGCAGTGGCCATCGCCAAACACGCCGGTGCGCGTTATGTGGTCATAACGGACGTAAATCCCTACCGGCTGGAGCTGGCGCGCAAAATGGGCGCCACGCTGGCCGTTGATATTCGTTCGGAAAGCATCCGGGATGCGCAGAAAACACTTGGAATGAAAGAGGGCTTTGACGTCGGCCTGGAAATGTCCGGCAATGCCTCCGCATTGAGAGATATGCTGGCCAATATGTGCCACGGCGGAAAAATCGCCCTGCTCGGCATCCTGCCGCCGGACACGGCGATTGACTGGAGCACGGTCATCTTCAACGGACTTTTCATCAAGGGCATTTACGGCCGCGAGATGTACGAGACCTGGTACAAGATGACAGCCATGCTTCAAAGCGGGCTTGATGTTTCCCAGGTCATCACCCACCGCTTCCATTACACCGAATTTGAAGAGGCGTTCCTGGTCATGCGTTCCGGAAATTCCGGGAAAGTGATTCTGGATTGGACGGCGTGAAAGAGTATTTCTCACAGAGATCACAGAGCACACAGAAAGGGGCGGAAGCTAAGTAGACTTGGCCGGTATTTTTTGCGTGCATGCAAAAAAATACCGGACATATTCTCTCTGTGAACTCAGTGCGCTCTAGCGAGTATTCGAGCGCGTGAGAGAATATCCGAAATGTGAGAGGAAGAAGATGTTCGGAGAAATGCAAAAATATTTAGTTGATCAGCTTGCCGGCATAAAGCAGAACGGCTTGTTTAAATTGGAGCGAATCCTTGCCGGGCCGCAGGGGTGCAGCATAAAAGTGCTGGACGGCAAGGAACACGCCTGCGGCGTGCTCAACCTCTGCGCGAATAATTATCTTGGCCTGGCCTCGCATCCTGAAATCATCGCCGCCGCCCGGGCGGGCTTGGAACGCTGGGGCTTTGGGCTTTCGTCCGTTCGCTTTATCTGCGGCACCCAGGGCGTGCACAAGGAGCTTGAGGAAAAACTTGCAAAATTCCTGGGCACGGAGGACACAATCCTTTATTCATCATGTTTCGACGCCAACGGCGGCTTGTTCGAGACTTTGCTCTCCGAAGAGGACGCCGTCATTAGCGACGAGTTGAACCATGCCAGTATTATTGACGGGATACGTCTTTGCAAGGCCAAAAGATTTCGATACAAGACCTCCGACATGGGCGATCTTGAAGCGAAATTGAAGGAAGCAGCGTCCGCACGTTTTCGAATGATTGCCACGGACGGAGTTTTTTCCATGGATGGCACAATTGCCAAACTGAACGAGATTTGCGACCTGGCCGAGAGATATTCATCTCTCGTGATGATTGACGATTCGCACGCCGTGGGCTTCATGGGAGAAAACGGACGCGGCACGCATGAGTATCGCGGCGTCATGGGGCGCGTTGACATCATCACCGGCACGCTGGGAAAAGCCCTGGGAGGCGCCAGCGGCGGCTATACCAGCGGCCGGAAGGAAATCATTGACCTGCTGCGCCAGCGTTCGCGTCCGTACTTGTTTTCCAATACGCTGGCCCCCATGGTCGCTTCCGCTTCGATCAGGGCCATTGAACTCATTTCATCTTCAGGCGAACTTCGCGGCCGCCTCATGGAAAACACGAAATATTTCCGGCAGGGCATGGCACGGCTGGGGTTTGACATAAAAGTGGGAGAGCATCCGATCGTGCCCATCATGCTGGGAGAGGCGCAGATTGCGCAGAAAATGGCCGCTTGCCTGCTTGAAAAGGGCGTTTACGTCATCGGCTTCTTCTATCCGGTGGTGCCGCAGGGCGCGGCCAGAATACGCGTGCAGATTTCCGCAGCACACACCAAAAAAGACCTGGATTTTGCCATGGAAAAATTCGCCGAGGCGAAGAAAGAGTTTGACTGAATTCAACGGAATCATGCCCGTTGTGCTTTGGCTGATCGCTATCGGGATGCGCTGCGCAGCTTGCCGAATTCAGGATTCTTTCCCCTCCTGCGCCGCGTAATCGGCGGCGGACATCAGGCCGGCAAGGTCGTTCGGGGCATCGGTCTTGATTTTTACAAGCCAGCCGGCATTGAAGGGGTCGCTGTTGATCACGCCGGGATTATCGGCCAGCGCCGCGTTGGTTTCCACGATCGTGCCGGGGACCGGGGAGTAGACGTCGGCCGCGGCCTTGATCGATTCCAGCACGGCCATTTCCTCTCCTGTCTCAAAGTGTTTTCCTGCCGGCGGCAGGTCGGCATAGGTTATGTCCGAAAGCTGGTGTTGGGCGAAATCGGTTATGCCGATAATGACGGCATCGCCATCGATTTTAGCCCACTCGTGAGTTTTTGTGTATCTGCGGTCGGTCGGATTGTTGGCCATGTTCTTTCTCCCTTTTGTTTGTTTCCTTAATAATTATTCCGTTGCAATGTAAAAGCAAGAGTTTCTTGAGATAATTTGCGAAAAAAATTACTCTTTACAATCCGATCGTATGCCGCATATAAATATGCGTAAAAGTTTCACGCCATGGAATTAAATCTTAAAAAAAGCGTTTTACTGGGCGATGGTGCCCTGGGGACGCAGCTTCAGAAACTTTCTGGCAAGGCCGATGTACTGCCTGAAAGTTTTAATCTTACTGAAGCCGGCCGGGAAATGGTCGGTAAAGTTCATGAGGAATACATCCGGGCCGGCGCGCAGATAATAGAGACCAACACCTTTGCCGCCAATTTATCCCGTCTGGAACGGTTTGGCTTGGGGAACGAGTTCAAAGAGATCAACGCGCAGGGAGTTGCGATCGCCAGGCGGGCCTCAGCCGGCCGCGTTCTGGTGGCCGGATCGGTCGGGCCATTGGATTTGGGACCCGGTGTGAAAGACGCCCCGGCAGATGTTTTGGAAGGGTATTTTAAATCTCATGTGGCGGCGCTGGAAAGAGGCGGAGTGGATTTGCTGATGCTGGAGACCTTTGCCTCGCCGTTCGAGGCGCGCCTGGCGCTTTCCGTTGCCTCGGGAACCGGCTTGCCGGTGTTTTTTCTCATGGGCGGCCAAACCATAGCCAGACCCTATGCGCGCAAGGCTGTTATGGAAATGATTTCCATGGCGCATGAATTCAAGGTTTCCGCCCTGGGGGTCAATTGTGTGGGGCCATATGACCTTGGCATGGCATTGAACATTCTTTCCGAAAATACGGACCTGCCTCTGCTGGCATATCCGAATGCCGGCATTCCTTCCATCGAGCGTGGCATGGTGAAATATGATTTGCCGGTTGCGGCCCTGCTTGGCGAGGCGAGAAAATGGTTGGAAAAGGGCGTGGTTGTTTTCGGCGGGTGCTGTGGAACGGCTCCGGAACACATACGGGCCCTGGCAGAGACGTTTAAGGGAAAAAGTCCCTGCCTTCGGGCGGGTGCGATGCTTTCGGGGGACAGGGCCGGAGTGTCTGTTCGGACGTATGAACTTCAAAAGCCCGGCGGGGCAGGGCTCTCCAGCCCTGTCATGGACGGAAAAACAACAAGCGCCTCCAATCCCATCCGCGCCAGGTTCGGATCCGGCAAAAAGCCGTTGATCGCCGTGGAGGTGAAGCCGGCGCTTTCCCGTTCCCTGGATGCAACGGTTGATTCGGTTGAAAAACTGGCCGGCTGCGGCGTTGATTTTTTCAGCGTGCCTGATAATCCGGCGGCCAACCCCAATCGCGACTGCATGGCCTGCGCCCATCTTCTCCAAAAAAAATATAATATTCCGGCCATCATGCACAAGACCGCCACGCAGACCAATGCGCTGCATACCACCTCGTATCTGCTCGGCGCCTTTGATCTCGGCTTGCGCGGGATTCTGGCGGTCAGCGGCGACAGCCCCGGCGCCGGCGCGTTCGACCGCATTGCCGGCAGAGTGAACGACCTGCGCAATTCAATCGAACTGCTGCGTCTGATTTCGCTTTTGAGGGAGGGGATGCTGGTCAACGGCCAGAGTCTGCCGTATCCGGCGGATTTCGCGTCCGGCTGCGCGTTTGCGCATTCCGCCAACCTGAAAACACAGCTTGCCTGGCTTTCGAAAAAAGTTGAGGCCGGGGCCGAGTTCCTTTTCACCCAGCCGGTCTTTTCCACGGAGGATTATCTTCGCGCGCAGGACGCGCTCGCAAAATTTTCCATGAAAAAATTCATCGGCATTCTGCCGCTGGTTTCGGGACGCCAGGCAAAAGCCATCCAGTCCGGCAGAATTCCAGGCATCACCGTGCCACAGGCCGTGGTGGACCGCCTTTCCGGATATCCGGGGCTTGAGGATCAGTTTCAGGCTGGTATGGAACTGGCGTTTTCCCTTGTTTCTGAGGTGTCCCGCGCGGCGGATGGAATTTACCTGATAATGCCTTTTCACAAGGAAGCGGCCGTTTTGACCTCACGCTTGATCGGCGCCGCCAGGGGGTAATTTGCAAAGCGATTTTTTTATCCGTAACGCTTTTCGGATGTTTGTAAAGTGCGTGAATACGTCCTGTCATGGCTGAAAAGCGGGCTTGAAATTGTTTTCGAAAAACGTTGACAAAGTAAAAAAATCGTATAGTTTTTCTGCCGAATCATGCAACCTTAAAAACAAAGAAAGGAGGTCACTGCATGAAGAAAGTATTGATGGTAGTTTTGTTGGCGGTGTTCGCAACCGTAATGACAGTCTGTGCCCAGGAGGCGGTCGAGAAAAAATCAGAGTGCGACAATGCGGCTGTAACCAATGTGAGCCCGAAGGCTGAGGCGCCGAAAGCCGAAGCTCCGGCGGCGGAGGCTCCCAAAGCCGACGCGCCTGTGGCTGAAGCTCCGGCGGCGGAGGCTCCCAAAGCCGACGCCCCCAAGGCGGAAGCGCCTGCAGCAGATGCTCCGAAGGCTGAAGAAGCCAAGCCGGCGAATTAATTCTTGGCATTTAAAAATAAAAAAGGCATCCCGCGGGGGGTGCCTTTTTTATTTTTAAACGTATTGTTTCTGCATCAAGTCGCGGACGACCACTCTTTTCTTCATGTAAAGAATTTTACGCCATTGTGCGGGCCAGTCAAGTGCAATACGCCGGCTTGACTTTTTACCGTGCTTGTCTGACATTATGACCAGGGGAGGAAAATACGGATGAATGTCGAACATTGGCTGGAACAATACGGGTACATAGCGGTTTTTCTTGGGGTGTTTTTCGAGGGGCCGATGACGCTGACCATGGCGGGCTTCCTTGCGCATCAGGGATATTTGGACGCCGTTTGCGTCTGGATAAGCGCCTTTGCGGCCACTTTTCTGGTGGTCGAACTGTTGTATTTTGCCGGCCTGCTGGCCGGAAAATATCTCCTGCAAAAATGGCCGCTCTGGCGCAGGCATCACGAGCATTTTTCGGAAATGCTCAAGCGGCACGAGTCGCTCTTTGTGGTGGGGTTTCGTTTTATTTACGGCGCCCAGATCATGGCTTCCATGGCCATCGGCATGGGCAGGATACGTCCGGCCCGTTTTTCGGCCTTGAATGCGGCCGGCGCCGCCATATGGGCGCTGGTGTTGCTGTGCGTCGGTTATTTCTTCGGCCATGCCTTTGAAATGCTGATCGAGGACATCAAGGCTTACGAAAAGCCGCTTTCGCTCGCGCTGGTTGCCGCCGTGCTTATTTATTATTTTGCTCGCCGTCTGCTCTGGCGGCGGGTGACAAAAGGGTAAGGCGCCGTCTAGGGAAGGCTGCTATCGCGCGAACGGGGCGGGACCGCGTTCGTTTTCCCCTGATTCATATATTCCCGCAATGCGTCAAGATCATGGTCCCGAAGACAACTCGTCTGAATGTCCTTGTCGAGATTCGGAAAGGATTGCCGGTATAAATTTACGGCCATGTCCTTTTTTCCCAGGGCGAACAACGTCTTGCCTATTCCCAGCGCGGCTTCCCAATTGTTGGCCGTCAGGCGGCTGGATTTGTAAAATGTACTCAGGGCCTTTTGATAGTCATGTTTCTCGTAATACACTTCGGCGAGGTTGTTGTATAGCTGCGGCTTGACCGCCAAACGTTCCGGCTCGGTGGCATGGATATGGATCGTGGCCGCCAATGCGGCTGCCAGAAGCGCCAGGATGCCGAGATTGGAAATGAGCGAGCCTGTCCCATCCCGGATTATTTTTATTGCGCGCCGGATTCCGCCGGCGCCGAGTATGATCAGAAAGGGAATCATGGGAAGACGGTAACGTTCATCCACGAAAAACAGCAGCATGGTCAGCAGGTTGAAAATGATCATGATGTAAAGCAATCCGTATTTGCGCCAGTTGCCGGCGCATAGGATGGCGCCGATGATTGCCAGAGGCAGGATGATGTAAAAATGCACGGCCGGGATGGCCAGGCTCCGGGTGAATTCAGTCCGCTCGAACCATAAAAAGTACATGTTGGCGTATTCCGTGCCTGAAAAAATGCGCTTCAGCTTGGTTGCCTCCAGACGGACATATTTTTTGAAGTCTTGGCGGATGAAGGAAAGCCCGCGCTTGAACCAGTAATGCGAGACTTCGGCGCTGGTCAAGCGTCGCTCAAGGTCGGCTTCCGCCACGCTTTTCGCGTCGGCTTTTTCATGCTCGATGTCCGGAGAAACGCCCTCCAGGCGACAGTATATTCCGTCGGCCTTCGGATTGTTCCCGCCGCAAAAAGTCTCTCCGCCGGAACTTGACACCAACACGAGTCCCGGTTCCATCAGATGATTTCGCAGCGCCGTCAGTCCGACCAGCATGATGACCGGCAACAGGAAGAATGTGAATTGCTTTAACTTGATGTAAAGTGATTTCGAAGTTGTCTCGGAACCGTCGCGCGGACTTCTCCGGAGATCGGATGTCATTATCCATAAAAACATCAGCGGAAGAAGCAGGAGCGCGTTCGGTCTGGCGATGATCAGAAGGCCGCACACCCACCCGGCCCGGAACCATTGCCAGGGAAGGGTGGCGTTCAGGATGAGATACGCCAGCCATAACAGCAGGAAAACGCCGAACACGTCCGGAAGTATTTTCAGGGCGTATAAATTCAAGGCGCCGTAGAATGCGCACAACAGTCCAGCCGCCAGGGCGGCTGAGTCATCAAAACATTTTTTTGCCATCAGAAATGTAAAAAGAGCGATCAGCGCCAGCATCAGCGCCTGGGAAATATAGATTGTCAGGTAATGTTTTCCGAAGACCATCCAGAGCGAAGCGATGAAATAGGGGTAGAGCGGGGCCTGATGAAACACCTCCTGGCCGATCCAGTCGCCGGAGAAAATTTTTTCGGCCCATTTGTAATAAACCTTGGAGTCGCAGACCAATCCGGAGTAAAATGGCGAATGCAGATAATAATCGGCCAATAGCACGGACTGGATCAGCAGGACGCATGCGACGACCAATCCGCCCATTAGCAATGTTCTGGAAAATCCGGAGTTCATGTTTTTCTTTTATACGTCCGCCGATCCGTTTTCCAGTAAAAAATGGCGTTTTTAACGGACCAGGGAGTCGATTTTGCAAAAAGGGCGTGAAAAATTATGGTTGCGATGAAAAAATATTCTGGTATTGATTGTGGCCCATATGAGCGCAAAAAATGCAATAATTCCGAGCCGGGCGGAAAATTACCCGGAATGGTATCAACAGGTCGTAAAGGCCGCGGACCTCGCGGAACTTTCGCCAGTGCGCGGCTGCATGGTCATCAAGCCGTGGGGCTACAGTCTCTGGGAAAACATGCAGCGCGTCCTTGACGGCATGTTCAAGGCCACCGGCCACGTGAACGCCTATTTCCCGCTTTTCATTCCCCTGAGCTTTTTGCAGAAGGAGGCCGAGCACGTCGAGGGCTTTGCCAAGGAATGCGCCGTGGTCACGCACCATCGCCTCGAGACGGACAAGGATGGAAACCTTGTGCCCGCTTCGCCGCTTGAGGAGCCGCTGGTGGTCCGGCCCACGTCCGAAACGATCATCGGCGCCATGTTCGCCAAGTGGATACAATCCTATCGCGACCTGCCGCTTCTGGTCAATCAGTGGGCCAATATCGTCCGATGGGAGATGCGTACCCGCCTTTTCCTGCGCACGACCGAATTCCTCTGGCAGGAGGGGCACACGGCCCACGCCACCGAGGCTGAGGCAAAGGCTGAAACCGACAAAATGCTGAAGGTGTACGCCGGATTCGCCGAGGAATACATGGCCCTGCCGGTCATCATGGGTGAGAAAACGGCGAGCGAAAGGTTTCCGGGCGCGGTTTCCACTTACAGCATCGAAGCCATGATGCAGGACCGCAAGGCCCTGCAATCCGGCACCTCGCATTTCCTGGGCCAGAATTTTTCAAGGGCGTCGGGAATAAAATTCCTCGATCAGAGCGGGAGCGAGAATTTTGCGTGGACGACCTCCTGGGGTGTTTCCACCCGCCTGGTTGGCGGACTTGTCATGACCCATGCCGATGACGACGGTCTTGTAATTCCGCCGCGTCTGGCGCCGGCGCAGGTAGTGGTGTTGCCCATTTTGCACAAGGAGGAAACCCGCGCCCAGGTAATGGAATATTGCGAGGCCGTTGTCCGGGAGCTTAAGGCAGCAACCTGTCACGGCAGCCCGCTCAGGGTGGAACTGGATGCCAGGGAAGGACGCGGAGGCGAAAAAGTCTGGGGCTGGATTAAAAAAGGCATTCCGGTCAGGATTGAGGTCGGTCCGCGCGATATGGCGGCCGATTCCGTGGCGCTGGCCCGGCGCGACAAGCCCCACAAGGAAATCAAAATCATCAAGCGCGCCGAACTTGCCTCCGCTGTTCCGCAAATTCTTGACGATATTCAGGACAATTTGCTGAAGCGGGCGCGCGAATTGAGGGAAGCTAACACGCGCAGGATAGACACGCGGGAAGAATTTTACGACTTCTTCACCCCCAAGAACAAGGAACAGCCGGAAATCCACGGCGGGTTTGCCTTGGCGCACTGGAGCGGCGAGCCGGAAGTCGAGGTGCAGGTGAAAAACGAACTTGGAGTGACCATCCGCTGTATCCCGCTCGACTCTCCCGAGGAAGATGGCAAATGCGTGATCAGCGGCAAGCCCAGCAAGCGGCGCGTTGTCTTTGCCAAGGCATATTGATCGGGGAATTATCGGGGAACCGCTGGAGAGCCGAATTAACGCTGCTGAAATCATGGCTCAGTCCCTCCATGTAGGGCGGCAAAATGGGCCATTTTATTTTCCGCCGAAATAGACAGTTCAGACTGGATAACCATGTGGAATGACGTATTTTAATTATCAACGTTATCCATGCAATTTCACAGGACATATCTTTCAAGCCAGGTGGCGGACAAGCTGGCCGCTGAAATCCGGAACGGCGCCTGGCGCGACAGCCTGCCGGGTGAACGCAAACTGGCGGATATGTTTGGCGTCAGCCGCAAGACGATCCGGGCGGCCCTGGTGATCCTGGTGCGGATAAAAACGCTTCGTACTCATCGAGGTCGGCATATTATTGTTTCCCGGAGCGTTCGTGGGGGTGGTGAACCCCGGAAAAGAGTCTGCCTGATAACCGGCAATTACCGCGCTGACATGCAATTGTTTCCTAGATTGGAGCATGTGTTTACCTCATCATGTTACGATTTGCAGATGGAGATGATGCCATCGCGTGGAAGTTTCGGCAGGTGGCTGGAGGAAATAACCGGACGAGGCGGCATATCGGCCTGGATATTATGTTCGGTCTCAAAGGAGGTTCAAGCCTGGTTCGAACGCAGAGGGTTGCCGGCGCTGATTCTTGGCTCCCGCCATGATGGAATTAATTTGCCGGATCTGGACGTGGATTACCGGGCCGTGTGCCGCCATGCGGCAGGCACTCTGTTGCGTCTGGGGCATCGGAGGATAATTTTTTTGAATCTTGAATCGGATTTTGCCGGAGATTTGGCTGGCGAACAGGGATTTCTGGAGGCATTTGCCGGGGTTGCTAATGGTCCGGAATGCAGCCGGAGGATTCTCCGTCACAAGGGCGGCAGAACGCAGTTTTGCCGTTTGATTGAGCGTTTGTTCGGCGAAGCCTTCCGTCCGACGGCAATGCTTGTCAGCGGTGAAGGTTACATGGCAACGGCCATGTGGCGTTTGGCGCGTCTCGGGCTAAAGATTCCCCAAGACGTGTCCGTCATATGCCGCGATGACGATCCATTGTTCGAATATTTCATGCCTTCTCCGGCCTGCTACCGGGTGGATTTTGACAGGTTTGCGCGGCGTGCCGTCCAGTTGGCCGTTCAGCTTGACCAGGGCGTGTCGCTTTCCCCAAATTCGCTGCGCCTCATGCCGCGGTTCATTGCCGGAGAAACCATTGCCGGGTTTCGTTAACCCGCATTTCTCACGGTCCGACTTTGTCTGTGAGAAATCCGGATTAAACAGAAGTTGGGATGAAACCTTTAAAAATCAGGTCAATGGGGGAGGGTTTCCATGGTGAGCACGACCGTGCCGTAACCATCGGTCTTCTGCGAACTGGTTATCACGCATTTCTCGAGACGCAGCGGCGGACGTTGTGTCTCGGCGGCGCGCAAAAAATCAGCCAGGATATCCAAGTTGATCTCCCTGAACGTTACTTCAGTCCTTTTTACGTTCCAGCCCCGGCCCATGGCAAGCGTTTCAATTTCACGGATTTCGGGCGTTGCGCCTCCGGCTGCTGCGGCAAGACCCGCAGGTGAAGGGGCGGAGTTGGAGGTAGTCTGCAGCAGGGCAAATGAGGCTTCAAGCAGGTCGTTCTTTTTTTTCATTTCCTGAAGTCCGGCAATGACTTTTATCTTTGTCCGCATTCTGCTCTGGTGTCCGGCAGCCCGCGAAACGTTGAGCGCGGTCCAGACCAGGCCGATCGCGAACGCCGCTGCGGCGCATATGCGCAATATGGATTGTTTTTTGAGTTTCATTGCGGCCCCCGTGATTTTTCGGTTTCCGGCTTCGAACCTTTCAGCGTAAAGCGCACGCCGTTGTCATCCTCGGCTTCGTGTCGTTCTACTTCGGCCAAATAAGCGAGCGAACGGACGTATTTTAAAAGTTGGTCGCAGTAGTCCCAGTCCTCGGTTGTGCCGCTGATTAGAATTGTGTCGCGACTCAATTCAAGCCTGGAGTAACTCAGGTCGGTCTTTTTCGCGGCATTGATGAGTCCTGCCAGGGGTATTGAGAGCGGCTGGTTGAAGGCGTTGATGACAGGGGCGAAATCCTCCAGGCGTTTTTGAACGACCGGTTGTATTTCCTCCGTTTCGCGTCCATAGGTGATTCTTCGGTCGGGAGAGAGTTCCCGGCAAAGTCCGCTTATCCGGTTTTTTGCGTTTGAAAACTGTGTCGAGGCAATGACTTGCCATGCCAGGTTGAAGGCGATCAGTATTATCCCCGCCAGCAGAAATGCAAAAGACGCATTGGATGCCCGTTTTTGCGCCTGGTCAAGCAGTGCCGGATGGGTCAATTCGTTCCGGCGCAGGTTACAGCGGCTCTCTTCTCCGGAAATGGCGCGGATGGCAAGCGCGCGCGGCAAAAACGATTCCGGAGAATCATGCGCCGCGGCCGGCCCCGGCCATTCGTTTCGTAAAGGAGCAAGGCGGTTGACGATGTCCTGCCGTTTTGCCAGAGGTCCGCAAAACATCCATTCGGTTGTCTGCTTTGGCGGCAATTCAGCGCGCAGTATCCGCCGGATGCGGTTGACGATGTCCCCGTCCCTGATTGCCTCTTCGAGTCCGGTCTGGATTTGCAGGCTGTGGGCGTTTATGAAATAATTCTCCGAACCGATGATAACCGCGACGCGGTCGGAATCGAGGCTGATCAGCACGCGGTTCGAGTCCGGTTGGGACGGGATTTCGGCGAGGCTTTGATCGAGAAGCGCCAGTCCCTCGTGGTCAATGATGACAGGATCAATGCCGGAGGATTGATAGGCGCCGATTCTTTTTTGTACGGCTTCGCGACGGGCCGCCACAGCCAGAACGGAAATGTTTTTGTCCGCCCTTTTTCTGAATTGGGCGAAGCAGAAACAACATTCCTCCAGGGGAAACGGCAACTGCACATCCAGCATGGATGGCAATATTTTGCCGGCCTTGGTTTTAGACGCGAAAGGCGTGTCCAGCCAGATGGTCAGGCTCCCGTTGATGTCCATGCAGCCGGCCGTCTTTTCGTCTTTGGGCGGAGGCAGTGACGCGTCCGCATGCCTGATTCCGCCTGCAAGTCCGCGTATTGCACGAACGCAGAGAGGTTTTTGCCCGTGCAGACTTACGCCGTAACATGATTTAAAGATGCCCATTGCCGGAACTCTAACAGGTTTCGGTTGCAAATGCATTGAAAAAGCTTCAATATTCAACCCATCTCACGACAGTAAGATTCCCGGCCTGATCGCGCTGGGCAAGGCAATAAACTTGTTCTGATAGGACGCCCAGGCTTGCTTTCGAATATATTGAAAAAAACGAACTGTGCACGGTCAGGTATTGCCCGATCAGTTCCATGGTGCCGGAGTCAATGAGGTTGTCGAAAGCGCTTATCGGCGCGGCATTTCTTGTCCTGATGATTCGTTCGACCATGTCAACGTTGTTCTTGCCGAATATTGTCATGAGCGTGTCCCGGTCGGCGGTATTGACGTTGACCGGCTCGGTGTGTGGCGTTTTGCACGGCAGCACGGCCAATGAAGTGACGTTCGTGCCGCCATCGGCAACCGGATCAAAGAGGCATTGCAGTTCCTCGCTGCTTTCAAGCGGCGCATTGGCTACTTCCACGGAAAGATTCAAGCGGCGGTAGTATTCACGTTCAAAGCGTCCGGTTTCATCCTCGTCCGTCCAGTCCTGGATGATTCGTACTTGCCGGTCCGGCTGGGGTATGCGTTCCATTTCGAATAAATCCAGCATGATCGCGGAGGGGGGCCTTTGCAACTGGGCTGCGGAAACAACGGCCAGCATGTTTGCGTCCAGGAAACGGTTTTCGTCAATGACAATGACTTCGGTGATGATGCCGTTTGTCTGCGGCAACTGCATGCAGGAACACCATTCCTCGTTGGTATGGTCCATCAACAGGTCCTGGTCCGAGGCGAGCACGTTTATGGCGTGCCAGACTCCGTCGGCGGCCGCCTTGCCCAGCTTGGTCCTCGATAGTTTGTTTTGTTCAAGGCTCAGGCACAGGGTGGCCAGAGTTTGCGCCTGTAAGATCAGGGCGACTATTATGCCCAGCAGAATCAGCACGGCCGCCAGAATCATGCCGGAATTTTCCCTGATTTTCGATTTTCGATTTTCGATTTTGGCCATAAATAACAACTTGATTGCTGACAATCCTCGTGTATGATTCCGGAAGTTGTATCATTAATAGAAGAAAAAACACGGAAAGTCAAATGAAGGATAATTCTCGGAATTGCGTGAGGGCGTGTTTTCTGGCGCTTGCCGTGCTTGGGATGGCCCAATTATGTTCGGCAGCCATGGAGGAACAAATTACGCCGCCGCCGGCGGCGGATGAAAAGTCGGAGCCTGCCGGGCAATATGCAAAAGCCTACAAGTCCATGTCCACTGCGGACTGGCTTCTGCAGCGCGAAATGAATGACGATGCCGCCATGCTCTACGGTGAGGCCATGAAAATGTTTCAACAATTGGCTTCCGATTATCCGCTCTGGCAGACTAATCTGGTGGCGTTCAGGATCAATTATTGCCGTGAAGGTTTGAACAGGGCCATGGGAGGAGGCAGGCAGTCAGAATACAAGCAGGCTCGCACTCCGGTTGGCGAGTCGGAACTGCCCAATGAAAAGGCCTTGCCGGTAAAAGCATCCGCCGTCGAAAATACTCTCCCCAGGTTTTCAGGAATCAAGGTTTCAAGCACCACTGTGGGGGACAGGAAAAATCGTCAGGAAGAATCCGGTGACGGCGCTGCCGCCTTTCGTGGTGCGCAGGCTGATTGGACTGCGGCATCACAAAAGGACATGCTTTCGACAACCGATGCGGCGATGGCGGACAAAATTCGGAAGGGGGCCGAACTGGAGAAGGAGGGTGATTTCAATGGCGCTTTGGAACTCTACCGGTTCGTGCTGGAGCGCAATAATCAGGACCCGAAGGCCCTTGGCGGCGCAGGCCGGTGCCTGCTGAGACTTGGTAAAATTGACGAGGCGCGTTCGCTTCTTTTCCAGTGGAGCGTGGTTCCATCTCCGGATAAGAACGTCAACTTGTTGCTGGTGTTGATCCTGGTCTACGACAAACAGTTTTCCAAGGCATTGCAGCTTGCCGATATTTTGCTTAATGAGGACAAGTCCAATGCCGATGCGCACGTCATTGTGGGCGTGGCTCTGGCCGGAACTGGGCAGACGGATGCGGCCATAGCGGAAATGCAGAAGGCCCTTTCCCTGAACGCCAGACTGCCCGAGGCCCATTACAATCTCGCCAGGCTTCTCGTCAAAAAAGGCCCGAAATACAAGTCAACCGCGATCGCTTATTACATCAACGCCATGAAATTCGGCGCCGCGCCGGATGCGGAACTGGCCAGGCAATTGCAGAGATAGGAAAATCACCATCTTTTCCGCACGGGGATGTTCGCCTTTGCGAGGACGTCCTTGATTTCACCGATGGTGTATTTGCCTGAGTGGATTATTCCGGCGATGATGGCTGCGTCAGCAGAGCCTTCCGTGAAAACTTTCACCAGATGCTCAGGGCATCCGGCGCCGCCGGATGCCACGGTCGGAACCTGCACGCTGGTCGAAATCAGGCGCGTCAGTTCGATTTCATAGCCGTTTTGCGTGCCGTCCGCGTCAACGGAATTCACCACGATTTCTCCGGCCCCGAGGTCAACCGCGCGTTTTGCCCATTCCATGGCGTCCATGCCGGTCCTTTCCCTGAATCCGCGGATGGTGATTTCATACCCGCTTTTGCATTTGCCCTTTTCAACCCGCACCGGGTCCATGCCAAGCACGATGCATTGCGCGCCGAAGGCTTTCGATCCGGCCCGGATTATTTCCGGATTTTTAACCGCCAGGGAATTGACGGATATTTTTTCGGCCCCGGCCAGGAGCACGCGTTCCATGTCGTGCAGCGATGAAATCCCGCCGCCGACCGCAAAGGGAATATGAATGGCGCGCGCGATTTCCCTGACCATTTCGATGTCGATCGGCCGGCGTTCGGCCGAGGCGGTAATATCGTAGAAAACGAGTTCGTCGCAACCGCCCTCGCTGTAGGCGGAGGCCATGGAGATCGGGTCGCCCACGTCAACGTTGCCCTGAAATTTCACCCCTTTCGTAACGCGCCTGTTCCGGATGTCAAGGCATGGAATTATGCGTTTGGTCAGCATCTTATGATTACGGATTCCAGTGGCTGAAGTTTTCCAGCAAACGCAGACCGATTTTTCCCGATTTTTCCGGGTGAAACTGGGTGGCGACCAGGTTGTTTTTGCCGACAATGGAGGCGAAAGTTACGCCGGCATAATCGGTTTTTCCGATAATGTCCTCCTCGCGCGACGGCGCGGGATAATAGCTGTGCACAAAATAAAATTCGCTGCCGCTCTCTATTCCTTCCAGCATCGGATGCGGACGAAGGAAATTGACGGCGTTCCAGCCCATCTGGGGGACTTTGTCCGATTGTTTTTCCGGCCTGAAGAGTTTGACGGTTCCGGGGACAAGGCCGAGGCAGGCGGTTCCGCCGTCTTCCTCGGATAAATCGAAAATAATCTGGGTGCCGAGACAAATGCCGAGGAACGGCTTTCCCGAGCTGACGACGTCTGAAATAACCTTGTCGAGCTTAAGCCTTTTGATGTTTTCCATGGCCGCGCCGGCCGAGCCTACTCCGGGGAAGACCACGCGTTCGGCGGCTGAAATTTTGTCCGGCAGGTCGGTGATTTCGGCCTCCATGCCCAGATGTTCGAAAGCCAGCCTGACGCTGGTCAGGTTACCGGCTTTGTAGTCGATTATGGCGATCATTTCAGATAATCCACCGCGTTTTCAAAAATCTTCAGTCCCAATCCGCGTTTCGGCAGTTTTCCCGCCATTTTTTGCCTGAACCACTGGGGATGGTTTTCAGGGAAGAGATAAGCCTCCGGGTGGGGCATGAGCCCGAAAATTTTCCCGGTCGGATCGCATACGCCGGCGATGCTGTTCAGGGAGCCGTTAGGGTTTTCGGGAAAATTTTCAGCTGGTTCGCGCGTGCGCGGATCAATGTACCGGCAGGCCACGCAATGTTCATTTTCCAGGCGTTGCAGAATTTCCGTCTCCAATGTGCAAATTTTACCCTCTCCATGCCTGATGGGGAGCGGCATTTCTCCAAGTCCGCGCGTGAAGATGCAGGGGGATTTTTTCTCGAAGCCCAGCGTAACCCAGAAGTTCTGAAAAACGCCGCAGGCGTTATGCGTCAAGGTGATTTGGCGGTTCAAATGGTTTCCGTCAAAGCCCGGCAAAAGACCGAGCTTGACCATCACCTGAAAGCCGTTGCAAACGCCCAGCACGAGATTGCCGCGGTTGATGAAATCCAGCAGTTCGTTCTCGATCCGGCAGCGCAATCTGAGGGCAAAAACTTCGCCGGAGCCCATGTGGTCTCCGAAGGAAAATCCGCCTATGAACATCAATGCCTGAAATTTTTTCAGCAGGGCCGGATTTTCCAGCAGATCGTGGAGGTGGAGCAGGGTTGGGGTTGCGCCGGCCACTTTCCAGGCATGGGCGGATTCGGCCTCGCAATTCACTCCGTAGCCGGTTAAAATTAAAATTTGTGGTTTCATAATGGAAGTCGGACTCTGCTGCCGCGTAAATCAGATGCCATAAAGCGTTTTTTTGAATGCCTGCCGCAATACGTCAAGCCGGATTGATATTATTCTCCTGCCTTTCGCGTCCTTGACGACAAGTTGTTTGTCTTTTTTGACCCTTCCCGCGAAAGCGTGCGGCACATTCTTGAAAATTTTATCAATTTTTTTAGCGTCTTTCGAGGAGATGGTGACGATGAACCGGCTGTTTGATTCGGAAAACAGTATTTCGTCATCGGCCAGGGATCCTGCGCAGGGGATTTCGCCCATGGAGATTTCCGCGCCCAAATCTCCGCCGAGGGCCGCCAGGGCGAATCCCACGGCCAGGCCTCCGCGGGTCGGCGTATGCGCCGAGCGCAGAATACCCATGTCATTCGCCTTGTTCATGGCCGCATAAATTTTTTTACCGAGCGCGGGGACGACTTTCGGCGTCTTTCCTCCGCGGCAACCCAGAAGACGCAAATAGGCGGATGCGCCCAGTTCGGAATTTGTGACGCCGATGACGTAAATTCTGTCGCCTGGAGATTTCCAGTCCGGCGTCACGGCCTTGCGCACGTCATCAATTTTGGCCAGGGTAGAAAAAAGCAGGGTGGGGGGGATGGAAATTTTTTTGCCGCCGCGCGTCGAATCGTTTTTACAGCTGTCCTTGCCTGAAATGCAGGGCACGCCGTAGGCGGTGGTGAGGTCGTAAAGGGCCTTGTTGGCTCGCACCAACTGGGCCAATTTGTACGGGCCGTCCGGAGTTTTTTCGGACAGCGCCGGGTCCGGCCAGCAGAAGTTGTCCAATCCGGCAATCCGGCCGAAATTTCCTCCGGCGCTGATCACGCGGCGGATGGCTTCGTCAATGACCGAGGCGGTCATGTCGTAGGCGTCAATATCGGAATAAAACGGATTAATGCCTTCGGAGAGGACGATCCCCTCGTTGCCTCCGTATTCCACGCGCATGACCGTGGCGTCCGCGGGAACATCGCAGTTTACTCCGACGTATGGCTTGATCACGCTCAGCCCCTTGACTTCGCCGTCATATTGCCTGCTTTTGAATTCCTTTGAGCAGATGTTCAGATCGGCGAGCAGGCTGCACAGCAGACGATTTATGTCGCTCGGCGGCTGCAATTTTGGCATGGAGGTGTGCGGCGGATTCCAGCGTGCCTCCAGGTTCAGGGTGGGGCAGCCTTCGTAAAGAAAATCCATGTCCAGGCGTCCCACGACTTTTTCGCCGTAACGTACGACCAGGGCGGATGAATCGGTGAAGGTGCCGAGCACGGTGGCCTCGACGTCGCGTCTTTTCGCGAGAATCAGTAATTTTTCCAAGTCCTTCGGGGCCACGGCCAGGGTCATGCGCTCCTGCGCTTCCGAAAGCAATATTTCCCAGGGCTTGAGTCCGGCGTACTTCAACGGCGCCCTGGCAAGATCCACTTCGGCGCCGCCGCTCAACTTGCCCATTTCTCCAACGGAGCAGCTCAGGCCGCCGGCGCCGTTGTCGGTGATGCAGCGATAAAGGGAAAGATCGCGGGCCTCCATCAGAAACTCGTACATTTTGCGCTGGGTGATAGGATCGCCTATTTGCACGGCCTGAACGGGAGATTTTTCGCGCAGTTCCTCGGATGAAAAAGTGGCGCCGTGAATGCCGTCCTTTCCGATGCGTCCGCCCACCATTACGATTGCATCCCCGGGAAAGACCTCCTTGCGCTCCGAAGGCCGTTCGCCGACCTTGATCGGCAATGTGCCCAGGGTGCCGCAGAACACCAGCGGCTTGCCGAGGTAGCGTTCGTCGAATATTTCGAAACCGCGCATCCACGGTATGCCGCTCTGGTTGCCGCCCTCGATGACTCCCTGATGCACGCCGTCCCGTATGCGCCTGGGGTGCATGAGGCCCTTTGGCAGCTTGCCGTTATAGAATGGGGAGCCGAGGCAATACCCCCAGACGTTGCAGAGCATGTTGGCGCCCATGCCGGTACCCATCGGGTCGCGGTTGACCCCCACGATGCCGGTCATGGCGCCGCCATAAGGGTCGAGCGCCGAGGGACTGTTGTGGGTCTCGATTTTATATGCCAGGTTGAGGCGTTTGTTGAACCTGATGATGCCGGCGTTGTCCGTGAAAACGGACACGAGCCAGTCGATGTTTTTTGCGATTTTTTCGGTGGAGGCGCGGACATAGGTCTTGAAAAGCGAATTGATTTTCTCGATTTTTCCGTTTTCGTCGGCATACCTGATTTTTGCCGAAAATATCTTGTGGCTGCAATGCTCGGACCAGGTCTGCGCAATGCATTCCACTTCCACGTCAGTGGGTTTTTCCGGCAATCCAAACGCGCTGCGCGCCTTTTGCACGGAGGGCCTTTGAAAATACGCCCTTATGGCATGCATTTCTTCCAGGGAGAGGGAAAGGATTTTTTCACCGCTCAGCCGCTGCAGATCATCGTCGCTGCCGCTCAGGTCGTAAACTCCGAAGCTTGCGTCGGCGGGCTCATGAATGGCCGGGACTTCGAGATTTGCCTTTGATTTGCGCCATTCCGCGGAGGAAAATATGAGGACGGATTGGATGAGGCGGTTTGCGAGAAGGTCGTCGGCCAGTTTCTGCGCCATGCGGCGCGTCAATCCGTTTGCGGAAATGAAATATTGCGTCGAAGTATAGACTTGGGCGCCTTCGTCCCGGTCTTTGCCGAGTGCATCCTGCAGGGCGACGCGGGCCGTGCGGCCGACATTGTCCGTGACGCCCGGATTGTATCCCACCTCGATGAGCCAGTCGAACTGTTCCGGCTGCGGCAGGCGCCCGGTTGCGGCCTCCTCGATGACCGGATCATGAAAAAAATCGCATACGGATTTAAGTTCCGGATCCGACAGGTCGGCCTCTATTTTGTAAACCGTTCTGGTCGCCACTCCGTGCAGTTCCATTCCCAGGACATTTGCGGCTCTGGCGATGACGCTTTCGCCGCGCGCGTCGCGCACGCCGTTTTTCAAGCCTATTTCAATTCTGTGAACCATTACTCCCATTCGATCGTCGCCGGCGGTTTTGAGCTGATGTCGTAAACGACGCGGTTGATGCCTTTTACCTCGTTGATAATTCTGCCGGATATTTTTCCCAGAAGCCGGGCCGGCAGCCGGGCCCAGTCGGCTGTCATGCCGTCCTGGCTGGTCACCGCCCTGAGCACGCAGACGTTTTCATAAGTTCTGAAATCGCCCATGACGCCCACGCTTTTTACCGGTAAAAGGACGGCAAAGGACTGCCACAGTTTATGCGCGTTTTTGTATTTTGCGATTTCCTCCTGTACCACCAGGTCGGCGTTCTGGAGGATTTCAACTCTCTCCGCCGTCACCTCGCCCACGATGCGCACGGCCATGCCGGGGCCGGGGAAGGGCTGGCGGTCGATGATTTCTCCCGGCAAACCCAGTTCGCGGCCGACGGCGCGCACCTCGTCCTTGAACAGTTCCCTCAAAGGTTCCACCAGCTTCCATTTGAGGTCTTTAGGCAGGCCGCCGACATTGTGGTGGCTTTTGATGGTTGCCGAGGGGCCGCCGAGCGGGGAAAAACTTTCGATGACGTCCGGATAAAGCGTGCCCTGGGACAGATATTTCACGCGGCCGAACTTCCGCGCCTCGGCCGTGAAAACGTCAATGAAACGTTTTCCGATGCGTTTGCGTTTCAATTCTGGATCGGTGACACCCTTCAAATCGCTTAAAAATTGCGCCGAGGCGTATGCCGTGTGGAGATCGATGCCGAAGGCCTGCCTGAAGGTCTTTTCCACCTGAGCCGTTTCGCCGGCGCGCAGCAGGCCGTTGTCCACAAAAATGCAGTGCAGCTGCGATCCTATGGCGCGGTGCAGAAGCAGCGCCACGACCGATGAATCAACGCCGCCGCTCAGGCCGCAGACCACGTGCTCTCTGCCGACTATACTGCGAATTTTTTCTATTGTCTCCGCTATGAATTTGGATGTCTCCCATAATCCTTTGCATTTGCAGACCGAAAAGACGAATTGGCGCAATATGGCGGTCCCCTGCGGCGTGTGGACGACTTCCGGATGGAACTGGATCCCGAAAATTTTTCTCGAAAAATTCGCCATGGCTGCAACCGGGCAGGTGGAGGTTGAAGCCAGGGTCTTGAAGCCGGGGGGCATTTTTTCGACCTGGTCTCCGTGGCTCATCCAGACGTTTATCCGGCTCGGCAGGCCCAGGAAAAGGTCCTTGGAAAGGTGCTTGGAAAGCACGTTGGTATCTTTTATTAACAATTGCGCATGGCCGTATTCTCGCGCCTTTCCGGGTTTCACGCGGCCTCCGAGCATTTTGCCGAGCAACTGCATCCCGTAGCAGATTCCAAGTGTCGGGATCCCGAGCTTGAAAATTTCCGGATCGCACGCCGGTGCGGTTTTGTCATAGACGCTGGAGGGGCCGCCGGAAAGGATTATGCCGGAGGGCTTTTTCCTTTTAAGTTCGGAAACCGGTGTCCGGCAGGAGATTATTTCCGAATAAACCTTCTGCTCTCGGATGCGCCTGGCGATCAGCTGCGTGTACTGCGAGCCGAAATCAATGACGGCGATCCATTCCGCATGAATTTTTGATTGCCGATTTTTCCGCCGGAGACGGACCCCTCTTCGGCGGGTGATGGCTGATTTTTCCGCCAGAGGCGGACATTTTTTGATTTTGGACATCAGGCCTTTCCGTACGTAAAAAAATTCCACATTCTTTTAACACGCAATTTGAATAATTTCAATAAATCGTTTGGAAAATGTGCTATAACCTGCGAACAGGGCAGGGAATCTGCGGTTATCCGGCGGTCAAAGCACGGCAAAATCTGGCAGGGCTGATCCCGCGGATTTTTTAAACATCCTGGAAAAATGCTCGACAAATACCGAATTCCAAGTTAAAAGTCTTATCAGGTTTTAGCGTGTAGCGTGATTTACCTGTCTGATTTTTAGATAATTATGACCGGCATTGATAAAGTTGCCTTGCAGAAGACAAGCCTGTGTAATTTGATCAAGACAGGAGCATTTCGGTTTATAGACGATAATACCCCATGGTTTCCTTATACCTCGGGACAAATCGGCCCTTATTACGTTCAAAGCGTTTGCATCGAGAAAGACGGGGCAGCCTATGCCCACGCGGTTCAGTCCCTGATTGAACTGATCAAGGCGCAAATCGGCGTCTGCGACGTCATTTCCGGCGGCGAGACGCGTGACTGGGATTTTTCCAATCCGGTCGCCGCGCTGATGGGAAAGCCGCACGCAAAATTGTACAAGGATGGCCGGCTCCTGGGCGCCGAGGTCAGGGGGAAGAAGGTCGTGCATGTGGCGGATTTAAACAACGAAGGTTCTTCTGTGCATGATTACTGGAAGCCGATCATTGAAAAAAACGGCGGATCGTTCACGGCGGTTGTTTCCTTCGTGGACCGCATGGAGGACGGATTTTACCTATTTAAACAGATGGCCTTGCCGAATTACAGCGTGGTGCCTCTGGATGAAAAGGCCTGGGATATTTTGCTGGACGAAAAACAAATATCCGTTGACCTGCACAAGCAACTCCTGGCAAGAATGCGGGACCGTCGGGGCTGGGCCGTTCAGACACTCTTACGGGAAGAGGTGTATTTTAAAAAATTTCACGCAGATCCGGCCACGCACGCCAAGGCGGAAAAAATCATGCTGACTTACGCCGAAATCGGCGGGAAACTCGGGAAAATGTTGCAAGCGTAAGTCCCATATAGGAATTTCAAAGTTGCCACAAAGATGCACAAAATTCACAAAATAATATTTTTTTGTGCTCTGCTTGTGCTTTTTTGTGGCTAATGATCTCTTAAAAGTTGCGGCTTGGCCGCCTAATTAATCCTTATCGTCACGCAAATGAAATCACTGCCCATCTGGTTCCCTTTCGATGAAAAGGAGCAAAAATCGGTTTTATTCGAATGCCTCAGTGAATTATCGGCCATGACCGGGCTGAAGGTTTGTTTGTATGACCTGACGTTTTTTTCCAAGGAAATAGGCAAGTTCGACATTCCGGAGAAATTCAGAATTCACGGTTCTCCTCTCTGCAATTATATAAAAAGTTTTCCCGGCGTTCACGAAAAATGTCGCAAAACCGAATATGAGGCCCTTAAAAAATGTTTTGACCAACGCAAACAGTTCCTGGTGTACAGGTGCTTTGCCGGCCTGACGCAGGTGGTTTTCCCGTTTGTGGCCGGAGGCAAGCTGGTCGGCGGCC
>Ga0209749_1001247_pt1 | contig 23895 bp, 26 predicted proteins | sample EPASupsiteSAE347_FD_187267 | JGI IMG/M metagenome (GOLD analysis project Ga0209749, IMG submission 187267) | Bioremediated contaminated groundwater from EPA Superfund site, New Mexico - Sample SAE3-47 (SPAdes) (version 2) | ecosystem: Environmental > Aquatic > Deep subsurface > Groundwater >...
CACAGGATGGAACCACTGATTTCATGTAAATGCAATACTGAAAATTTACGTACGGTATACGTAAATTGAGTATGTATTCAAGTAACTGGGATGGGGCGGAATTACTATATCGAGAGCAGGTAGGAGCGGAGGTTGACCTTCCTGCTCCTCAAGCCGATTTTTTTCCGGATGTTGTCCCGGTGAACATCGATCGTTCGGGCCGATATATGAAGCAATTCGGCGATTTCCTTTGTTGTTCGTCCCTCTTTTATAAAATTTACGATCTTGATTTCCATGGGCGTGAGATTGGGGTATTTAGAGAACAAGGTACGCAGGAACGGGGAAATGATCTCATTGATGTGACCCTCGAGGATCGTCAATTGATTCAATTGATGGCTGTCGATGGAAGACAGTTTCAGATTATCTATATACGGCAGGATCAGCTCTCGCATGTTGCAGAGCACTTTTTCTTCCAGTTCCGTTTTATCCTCTTCCCGACGTTTGAGGAGGACCTTAAGGGCGGTGTTTGCATCTTCAAGATTCCTTGATTTTTCGGACAGTTCCCTTTCTCTCTTTTTCAGGTCTTCTTCCATCCTTTTCCGTTCCGTGATGTTACGGGCAATACCGTGAATGGAGACGTTTCTGCCGTTATCCTTCATGATCCGGGTGTTGACCTCCAGCCATACCGTCTCGCCGTCTTTCGTACGGGTTCGGAATTCCTGAGGTGTCTGTATTTCGGCATCGTCGGTCTTTTTTTGCAGGAGGTCCCGGACCAGGTCAAGATCATCCTGGTGAAGGAGGTCGGCTATGTTCAGGCCTTGGAGTTGTTCCGGTTCGTAGCCGTAAGTTTTGGCGGCGGCGGCGTTGCCGGACAGGATCTTGCCGTCGAAATCAAGAATAAAGATGATGTCGTTGGCATTTTCGAAGAGTTCGCGATACTGCTGCTCCGACTGTCTCAATGCCTCTTCGGCCCTGCGGCGCTCCGTGATGTCGGTTACAATTTCCACAATCCCGGTTAGAGACCCGTTTTCATCGCGGACCGGGTAACTACGGAGCACCCAATTCCTCTTGTATGACAAAAAATCGACTACCTCGTGGGGTTTGCCGGTTTTCAGGGTTTTTTCGGCCGGGCAGACGCTGCATACCTTATTTCTATCGTGGAGGCCTTTGTAACAGTGTTTCCTGTTGAGTTGTCCGGTCGTTAACCCGAAGGCGTCATGCATGGCCTTGTTCGCCCAGATAACGCGCAAATCCGTGTCCAGATATAAAACAAGTTCGGTCATCGAATCGAGGATGACCGATTTTTCCTGTTCCGATCTGCTAAGCTTTTCAAACAATCGGAGCTGCTTTTTCTCCATGACACTAAAAGCCAAATCAATTAGATAAAGTCAAGATGTTTTTGTTTTTCCTTTGGCAGGGGGGGCGGAAAAGGACCGGGCAGAGGCCGAAGGAAGACGCCTGACCGGGAACGGCAAGAAAAGTCCCGGGTAGATGCCTTGGGGGAGCTCATCCACCCGGGGGAGGGTGCAGCATCCCTATTTCCAGAAAGTAAAGGGGCTCTTGATCTTTAACGATTTTATCTTTTCCTCTACCTCGCTTTTTAACAGCTCGTCATATTTTTGAACGACAATGTAGATGGCATAATCGAACATGAGAATGGTGCGGCTCTGGCTTTCCGCTGCATGATGATGTTCGACCGCCGTCATGAAAACCGCCTGGGAAGAGGAATATAGCCACATATGGCGTCTCATCAGCGTCAGGGCGTAAATGACCTCGCTCAGAGGAATACGTTCCTTGTATCTGCTTTCAGCATATTTGGAAAAAAGAGCCTGTGCTTCCTCGAATGGTTTGTCTGTAAAGAAGAGCTTCCCGAAATTTCTGAAGAAATACAGGGCCTGTTTTTTTGCCTCCTCTTCCGGCATCGAGTGATACGATGGCGTGCGGGGATTCATCTTTACATTATTATACCACTGCTCGGCTATTGTCTCGGCGTTATTCTCGGTGATTTCAATCAATTTTGTGGCATGTGATGTCATAGCCCGACCTCCCTCTTTCCTGAAAAATTCGGCTCATTGCAAGAAAATCTATTTAATTCCGCAATAAAACGAACACGCCGGTTTATTTTTTCTTCTTGGCTTCCTTCTTCGCGATTTCCTCAGCCGTCTTTTCCCCCGTGATGTCTTCCAGAGTTTCAACCGCTCCGACAAGTTCTCCCTTTGAATCCCTGATGAGGGCCGCCGTAAAGCGAAGCCAACGACCATTCTCTCCCAGGTCGGGGAAGAAATCCGTCGCCTCGAATGCATCTTCGATAAGGTCGGATTTTTGATATTTACCGGAATACCACTTGGGAATTTTTTCCAGGGCGCTGTCCACGAGCAGGTCCGCCATGCAGGGCCGCTCTTTGCTGTAGAATGCCTTCCATTGTTTATTGGTGCCTACGATGTCGCCGGGGGGGATACCACTGAGTTTTTCCAGGGCGCGATTCCAGTAGATCACCTTGTGGTCCTTTCCAATCACAAAAGCAGGAATGGAGAAGCCCTGAATCACACTGTAGAGTCTTTTCTCGTTTTCTATTAGTTCCCGTTCCATGGCTTTTCGCTCCGTGATGTCTTCCAGGGTCTCAATGGCGCCCATCAGGACGCGCTGGGAGCTGCGGATGGGAACAGCGACAAATTTGAGCCAGCGGCCGCTTTCTCCCAGGTCGGGAAAGAACCCTTCCGCTTCGTAGGTATCTTCGAGGATTTTTGATTTTGCTACCCCTTTGTACCACTCCTGGATAATCTCCGGTGTCTCGTTGGCAAGGAGATCGGCCATGCAAGGCCTCTCTTTCGCATAGAAGGCGCGCCAGTGCTGATTAGTCCCGATCATGTCCTCCGCGGGAAGTTTGCTTAATTTCGCCAGGGCGCGATTCCAGTAAATAACTTTATGATCCATGCCGATCACAAAGGTTGGAATCGGCGATCCTTCAATAATGCCGTGCAATTCCCGCTCGGTTTCCCTTTGTTTCAACTCGGCGAATTTGCGTTCCGAGATATCCTCCAATGTTTCCAGCGCCCCGACAAGCTGCCCTCCGGAATCTCTGATTGCCGCGGCCGTAAAGCGCAGCCAGAGTCCCTCTTTCCCCAGGGCAGGGAAGAAATCCGTCGCCTCGTAAGCCTCATCCAGGAGATCCGATTTATGGTATTTATCGACATACCACTTGGGTATCCTTTCCGTTATTCCATCGATGATAAGGTCCGCCATACATGGCCTTTCCTCGGCATAGAAGGCTCTCCACTGTTGATTTGTCCCTACGATCTGATCGGCGGTTATGTTGCTCAGCTTTTCCAGCGCCCGGTTCCAGAAGATGACCTTGTGGTCTTTCCCGATCACAAAGGTGGGTATGGAAAACCCCTGGACCATGTTGTGGAGCAGAATATCCGTCAGTCTTCTCCCGACAGCCCAGACATTACCGGTAGCTATATCACTATCCCTGCCGCTGCCCCGTCTTTTATCTTTTTCTTCTTTCATAAGGACCTCCCTTCTATGGATCAGAATTCCTTTAAAACTTCCTCGCCTTGAAGGCGTTTTTGATAATTACCGTTGCTTCGTCGATGGTCACGCCTGCCGTGTTCAGCACCAGATCGTAATGTAAGGGGCTCGCAACATCTTCATGAAATGCCTTTTTGATAAAGGCAGCCCGATCATTTTCGGTCTTGATGATATAGTTTTCCGCCTCTTCCGGGGAACAGCTCCGGTCTTTTGCGATCTTTTGTATCCGCTGTTCCAGGGGGGCGACAAAGCGGAGACGGAAAGTCCGCTCCGGCGGCAGGATAAACTGCGCGCCCCGGCCGACGATGATGGCGTTACCGTGCTCCCCGATGGCGCCGATCACCTTCGTCAGATGTTGCAGATAGACGTCAGGCCAGAGATGGCGGGAGGTAAAGAGCGAATTGATCCAACTGTCCATTTTGCTGACGTGTTTTTCATCAAGAGTCTTGACGACTTTTTCACTCATGTTGGCGCTTTCTGCCACCCGGGAGATAATCTGCCCGCCCATGAGATCCATTCCGAGATCCTGGGCAAGCTTCCGGGAAATCTCGCTGCCCCCGGCTCCCGGTTCGCGGGAGACAGTAATTGTCGGCCGGGGCTTGATCTTCCCTTCCTTGCGCCACTTCTCCAATTGTTGATCAACGACGCTGTAATCGACCTCCGAGTCCTTGATAGTGTAATCCCTCGTAAAATCGGGGCAATGAATGTTAGCTGCTCCGTTGTAGGAGACGGAGAACCTTTTCTGGCAGTGCTCTCGCCAGGCGCATATAATGCATAGTTTTTTTTCCAGTCCCATAATCAATAACCCCCTTTCATCAGTTTTTCCCCATGGCCTCAAAACCGGCGACAATATCCAGGAGCTCTTCGGTGATCGTCATCTGCCGCTGGCGGTGAAAATGGACATGGAGTTCCTCCAGACGTTCCTCGATATTTTTCTCCGCATTTTGCATAGCCGCCAGCCGGCTGGCGTTTTCGCTGGCCAGCGAATTGGCGAAGGCTTTATAAATGGAAACGAACAGGTATTCCCGGATCATGGACCGGAAGAGGCGCTCCCATTCCATGGTGAAGAGGGGAAGGGTCCGGGATTCCCATTTCTGTCTCTGGAGATTGAGCAGCCAAGCCATGTCCACGGGGAGAAGCTTAAGCAGGCGGGGCCGGTAGATCGCTCCGGAGACGTATTCGTTGTAATAAAGATGCATGTACTCCACCTGAGTCTTGAACCGCCAGTTTTCCAGAAGCAGGGTGATATCCTGCACCATGGGTGTGATGCCCGATGTGGATCCCGGCGTGGCCATGGTTTCAAAAACCTTCTGTCCCGCGTCCTCCAGGATATCGGCCGTCCGGAGCCCGATGGCAATCACGACCCGGTCTTCTTTCCTGACTCCCGTCTTGTCCATTTCCTCCAGGGCGTGGTTAACGATGATGTTGTTGAACTGGCCGCAGAGACCCTGATCCGTTCCGAAAACAATGGCCCCGAGACGGGTCATCCGCCCAACCGAGGGGGCAAAGGCGCCCTGGCTCTTTTTTAGAACGATCTGCAAGCCCATTTCGACGGTCCGGTTGTATTCGCTCAAGGACTCGACGGCCCGCTGATACTGGCGGATGCTCACAGCGGCCAGGGCTTTCATCGTCTTCACGACGCCGAGGAGATCCTGGGCGCTCTGGATTTTTCGCTTCAGGGCTTCAGCGGTCAGCACTTTCCGGCTCCTTTCCATAAGATGACGCCGTTTCCGCAGCCACACGGGTGAGAATGTCCCGGTCTGTAGATCCGAGTTTTTCCCCCGCACTGATCCGGGCGTTCAAATCCCCGTGTTTTTCCACCATGCTTTTACGTAGGTCTGTTTCCGCGTCCCTGATACTTTCCACGGCGACGCCGTCATAACTCCCCGAGGTGACGGCGAGCAGCGCCGCGACCTGCTCCGCTACAGGGATGGGCTTATACTGGGGCTGCTTCAGGATTTCCCGGACCCGCCAGCCGCGATCGAGGACCTTCCGGGTCGCGTCGTCGAGACGGGTGCCGAAGCGGGAGAAGGTCTCCAGTTCTTCGAACTGGGAATAGGATATCCGCACATCCCCCGCCACGGCCCGGTAGGCCGGAAGCTGGGCCTTGCCGCCCACGCGGGAAACGGATTTACCGACATCAACGGCGGGCAGGATGCCCTTCTGGAAAAGTCTTGGCGATAGATAGAGCTGCCCGTCGGTGATGGAGATCAGGTTGGTCGGGATGTAGCCGGATATATCCTGAGCCTCCGTCTCTACGATGGGCAGGGACGTCAGGGACCCGCCGCCGTGTTCCTTCCGGAGATGAGTCGATCGCTCCAGGAGCCGGGAATGGATATAAAAAATGTCCCCGGGGAAGGCCTCGCGGCCTGGCGGGCGGCGCAGCAGCAGGGACAGCTCCCGGTAAGCCCGGGCGTGATACGTAAGGTCATCGTAAATGATCAGAACATCACGTCCGGCGGACATGAAATATTCAGCCATGGAGGTGGCGGCGTAGGGGGCAATGAACTGAAGCCCCGGGGGGTCGTCTCCGGTGGCGACCACGACGGTCACATAGCTCATCGTGTTGTACTGTTTCAGGTCGGCGATGAGCTTGGCCACATCGGAGGCCTTTTTCCCGACGGTGCAGTAGATACAGAGGACGTTCTTGTCGGCCTGGTTGATGATCGTGTCGATGGCGATAGCAGTTTTCCCGGTCTGGCGGTCGCCGACGATAAGTTCCCGCTGTCCCTGACCGATGGGAAAGAGGGCGTCGATCACCTTGATGCCCGTCTGGAGGGGAACCGTGACGGGGTCCCGGGCCATAACCGGCGGGGCCTCCCGTTCCACCGCCAGCCGCTTTGTCGACCGGATTTCCCCCTGGCCGTCCAAGGGACGTCCCAGGGCGTCAACCACCCGGCCGATCAGGGCTTCCCCGACGGGGACGTCAAGAATCCTGTCGGTGCGCCTCACCTCATCCCCGGCCCCCAGGTGTTCGCTGGGGCCCAGGAGAATGACGCCGATTTCCTCCGGATCGATATTGAAGACCAGTCCCTGAAGATTACCGGGAAAGAGAACGACCTCGTCGGCCCGGATGTTCGGCAGGCCGCTGACCCGGACGATTCCGTAACCGACGTAATTGACAAGGCCTACCTCGCGGTCCCGCAGCTCCGCTTCATGCTGGGAAAGGACGTTATCCATGGTTCGGAAGGTGCCGTCCAGAAACACCTTCAACTCTTCCTTTTCCGATACAATATCCTTCATGGTCTTTATCTCCTTGACGGCAATGGGGGATGCGTTCAGCTTTATCCACCCTACTATTCTGATTGCTATGTCCGCTCTTGCGCTTCCTCATAAAGGGCGGTGTAGAATCTCTCCTCGATGGTATCGAGGTAATCCTTCATGCTCCATGATATCTTGTGTCCGTCCGACCGCAGTTCGCAGCCGGAAAGGATGTCATCTGACCGCACATAGGCCACGTCCATATCTCCTGACAGGTAGCGGTGCATTGTGTCATTAAGTTTCGCCTGCGTTGCCGGAGGGATTTCAAAGGCGCATGTGACGGTTATTGTCCCTCCCTCCCGTGTGTGTCCCCGGAATTTGTCCCGCTCGATTTCGTCCATGGAAGCGATGCGGGCCAATAGTACCTCCACGATCCGCTCCTCGATATTGAGATCGGCCAGATCCTTGAGTACCCGCCTAGTAGCGGCGTAGATCTGACGTCCCGCAAGCTGCCGGAGCTCGTGGAGGAAATGGTTCCGCTCTGACCTCAGAGCCTCCGTCCATCTCACCTTGAGGTAATCGACCTCCTCGCGGGCCTTCTCCATAAGGCGTTCCCGGTAGGACTCAGCCTCCTTGCGGGCCTCATTGAGCGATTGCTCATAGCGTTCCTCCAGATCCTGGCGCTTCCTCTCGCAGTCCTCTGCCGCCGTCCGGGCCTCCCGGCGGGATTGCTCGGCCTCCGCAAAGAGGGCGCCGATCTTCGCTTTCCGGGCATCTATGGCCCCGATGATCCGCCCGTAGAGGAATTTCTTCAGGAGAAACAGGAGGATCAGGAAATTGACGATCTGTGAGAAAAAGACGAACCAGTCGATATGCATGGATTATCCCCCCGCTTTCTTGATGACGTAAGCCCAGAACGGATTGGCGAACACCAGGATCATGGAGATAACGAAGCAGTAGATGGCGATGGATTCGATCATGGCGAGACCCACAAAAAGGGTCCTCGTCAGAGAGTTCCGCTCATCAGGCTGCTGCGCGATCGAACTCAGGGCGCCCTGAACCGCCCGGCCCTGTCCGAGGGCTGGGCCGATAGCGCCAATCCCCATACAGATACCCGCCGTAATAATCGATGCCATTGCAACAATGCTCACGCTGTCCATTTTTTGTGTCCTCCTTTTCTTGGTATGCTCTTAGTGGTTCGTTGATTTAGGTTCCCTGGGTTTATGTTCCGCATCTTCATGCGACTGCGTGGCAGACGCAATGTAAACCATCGTAAGTACCGCGAATATATATGCCTGGATAATGCCGATAAGAAGGCCGAGGATCTGCATGACCACCGGGAAAAGCAGGGGCGTGACGGCAAGCAGGACGGCAATGACCTTCTCGTGGCTCATGAGATTGCCGAAAAGCCGGACGGCGAGGGCCAGGGTCCGGGAAATTTCGCCCATGACGTGAAAGGGGAAAAAGATAAAGGTCGGACGAAAATATTCCTTGAGATATTCAATGATGCCCTGTTTGGTGATCCCGTAGATCGGGACGGCAAAAAAGACCAGGATTGCCAGGGACGATGTGGTTGTGAGGGACGATGTGGGGGCGACATATCCCGGGATGAAGGTGAAAAGGTTGGAGAACAGGATGAACAGAAAGAGGGTGCCGATAAAGGGGAAATAAGTATCCACCCCCTCCTTGACGACATCCCGGATCTCCGAGCGGATCGTTTCAACGAGGACTTCCAGTACGCTCTGCCAGCGGGTCATGGTCGGGTCCGATGACAGGTTCCCCGTAATGAGTATGGATCCCACGACCAGGACTCCCATGACCAACCAGGTATAAACGAGGGTGGCGCTGATGGTGACGAACCACCACGAGAAGAGGATGACCTGGTCGGGACTGATCTGGTTAATGGCTACGACTTCCATAATATCGCTCCTTTAGGAGAAGGACCGGGAATCCGCCCGAAACGTCGGACCAGGAAGGCCCGGAGGATCAGAAATCCCGTCATGGCTGCCGCCAGCCGCTCCCAGGCGCCGTCCATGATGACGTAAAATCCCCCTAAGGTCATGGTCATCCGCCCTATATAACTGAACAAAAGGATCCGCAGGGGGGTTCGCGCGTCGGGAAGTCGCTGCACGGTCTGCCAGAGTCCCGAGAAGTAGAGCAGACCGATCAGGCTCCCGAGGGTAAACGGAACGAAAAGTGTTGCGGCGGAAACCATGGTTTGATCCTTTCATTCAGTCCTTCCGTCGGGAAAAATTTGCCGGCGAATGATCCTGTTTTTAATCGTTCTTTCAGTCGTTGATGATGTTCTCCCGGGCCTTTTTCACCCAGTACCAGGCGTTGAGACAACCTAAAGCCACCCCCAGGATCAACAGCATCAGTGCCCAGGAAAAGCGGCTCGGCCAGGTCCCGTCGATCCAGATCCCGATGGCCGTCCCGATCAGGGTGGGGATGACGACGGACCAGCCGACGATGCCGACGACGCCCAGACCAAACCAGATGCCCTCGTCTTTCTGTGCTTTTCCTTTGATTTTCCTTGCCTCCTTGGCGCCGACCTTTTTCGTGAAGTCTTCGGCCTGCCTGCGGAGCCTTTCTCTCGGGTTCAGATGTTCATCAGACATGTTTCAACTCCATGAAGCGGCGCAGGAGGTCCACTTCCAGCCTGGCCGCGGCAGTACGGGCCTTCTTCTCCCGCTCGTCAATCTCCCGGAACTGTATGATGACCACCTCTTTCAAGTGACCGAGCTCCGGACCGCGGAAGGCGTTACGGGTCGATACGAGGATGTCGGACCCTCTTTTGATCAGGGTGCCGACGTCAACGGCCAGATAGTTGTCCTCCCCTGCCTGGGTGGTATAGGAAAACACCCCGGGTATGAGGGCCGCCGTGAAATCAACATGCTGGGGCATGAGGCAGAAGAAGCCGTTCTCGGCTTCGGCGACCACCTTGGTCACCTCTTCGGTCAGAAAGATCTCAGCGGGCAGCAGAACCTTGAGATTCATGTGTTCTTTTCCTCATTAGATTGTTGATAAATTACCTTTTCCTGCAGCGAACAGGTTTCTGTTTCTCACGTTCAGTTGCCAGCTTCCTTCACCGCCTCGTCAACCGTGCCGATCATGTAGAGAGAGCTCTCAGGATAGTCGGCGAACTCATCGTTCAGTATCCGCTCGCACCCGTCCAGAGCGTCTTGAATGGGCACCACCTTTCCTTCTTTGCCGATGAACTGTTGGGTGACGTAGAAAGGCTGGGTGAAGAAACGCTCCAGACGGCGGGCTCGATACACCGTCCGCTGGTCCTCCCGGGACAGCTCGTTGATGCCGAGCATGGCGATAATGTCCTTTAATTCCTCGTAAACAGTCAGATTTTTACGGATTTCCTGTGCGATCCGGTAGTGGCGCTCTCCGGCGATATTCGGCATGAGCATCTTGGAGCCCGACTGCAGGAGGTCGATGGCCGGGTAGAATCCTTCGCTGGCCCGCTTCCGGGATAGAACGATGGAAGCCGTCAGATGGCTGAAGGTGTGAGAGGCCGAGGGGTCCGTGAAATCGTCGGCGGGAACGTAAACGGCCTGGATGGACGTGATGGCCCCCGTAGTGGTGTTACAGATCCTCTCCTCCAGCGCTGCCAGGTCGGAGGCCAGAGTAGGCTGATAACCGAGGCGGGAGGGGAGAAGGCCCATGAGTCCCGAGACCTCCTGTCCGGCCTGGATGAAACGGAAGATGTTGTCGATAAGGAGAAGGACGTCCTGCCGTTCGTCGTCGCGAAAGTATTCGGCCATGGTGAGGCCGGTGTGACCGACGCGGAATCTCGCCCCGGGCGGTTCGTTCATCTGTCCAAAGACCATGACGGTATTGGGCAGGACGCCGGCCTCCTTCATTTCGCGATAGAGTTCCTCCCCTTCGCGGCACCTCTCCCCGACGCCGCAGAAGATACTGATGCCGTGATGGTGTCCCACCATATTATGGATCATCTCCGTGAGGAGTACCGTCTTGCCCACGCCGGCCCCTCCGAAAAGCCCGGCCTTGCCGCCCCGTTCCAGCGGGCAGAGGATATCCACGGCCTTGATGCCCGTATCGAAGATTTCCGATTCGGTTGACTGCTGGGTGATGGGTACATGAACCCCGCGGATAGATCGGGTTTCAACGGTTTGCGGCGCTTCAATATTGTCGATCGGTTCGCCGAAAACATTGAAAACCCGCCCCAACAGCCCTTTCCCGACGGGAATCATAAAAGGCTGTCCCGTATCCGTGATGGTGGATCCCCGGGCCAGTCCCTGGGTGGGCATCAGGGAGATCCCCCGTACGGTTTCCGCGTTGAGCTGGACCATGACCTCGATGCGCGTCCGTTCGTCGTCCCCGGCCAGAAGGACGTTTCCGATGTCCGGAAGAGATCCCGCGGAGAAGCGGGCATCAATGACGCTCCCCCGGATGGAGACGACCGTTCCCTGATTAACCTGCGCTGCTGTATCCATGTATTCTTTATCCTCCGTCATCAATTGGCGTCATTAATCGGCGGGTTTATAGAGCTCCTCGGCCCTGGTAATCCCTTCACTCAGGAAGGCCACGACGGTTCCGATAACGAGAAACATCGCTGCCCGGATAATATCATCGGTAAAGGGCATGCCCTTAAGAAATAGCAGGTGGCTCAGGAGCAGATATCCCCCCAGGCACGCGGCGACAAAAATGCCTTTTTTCTTCCACCAGATACTCGCCAAAACAATGGGAATATAGAGAAGGTGAGTGAAAATGATATTCTGGCCGAGCATGGCATGATAATAATAGGTAAGACCAAAGGCACCGAGGACCAAGGCGATCATGATGGCGGTCTTATACGGACCCTGCGTTGCCCCGGGGGGGCTTTCCATGCGCAGGACATTCACGACGCCAAGTTTTTCCTCAATGCTTTGCCGGATCAATTCCTGATAGCGCCGGCTGATGAACAAGATGGCGTAATCGAACATGAGGATGGTCCGGACAAGACTGTCCACAGCCTGTTTCTGCTCCACGGCGGAGATGAAGATCGTCTGGAATTCGGCGTAGAGCCAGATGTGGCGCCGCATCATGATCAGGGCATAGAGAGCCTCGCTGAGGGGAATATTCCGGGCGTGATGCTCTTCCGCATACCGGGCAAAGTATTGCTGCGAGGTATCCGCCGGCTTGTCGGTAAAGAACATCTGTCTGAAGTTGTCATAGAATTTCATGCCGACCGGAACGAGTTTGTCCTCCGGGATGTCATGATAGGATGGGGTCCGGGGATTCTTCCTTACATCCCTGGCCCATTGACGGGCAATGGGCTCGGCGTGAGTTTCGATAAGGTTAACGAGTTTCAGAGAACCGGACATGATCTTTGCCCTCCTTTCTGCGCTGTCCCCGCAAGGGATGGCGCATGCTAAGAATCTATCAGGTGTTGGGCGCTTCGAACCATTCCAGCTTCATCAGTTCCCGATACTTTTTGGTGATGAAGTACATGGCATAATCGAACATGAGCATGGTCCTGGTGACGCTGTCTATGGCCTGCTGTTTTTCTACGGCGGTTGAAAAAGTGGCCTGAAACTCCGCGTAGAGCCAGATCTGCCGCCTCATCAAAATCAAGGCATAAACGGCCTCCTGCAGCGGGACGCCCTCTGCGTATCGCTCCGCTGCATAATTGGAGAAATATCCATTGGATGCCTCTGCAGGTTTTGGTTTCATAAACAAGTCCCGGAATTTGTGATAGAACCGCGTCGCCTGGGGTACAAGCTTTTCCACCGGCTTGTCGTGATAAAAAGGGGTAAAAGGATTCTTCACCACATTTTTGGCCCATTGTTCGGCGATTCTTTCCGCGTGATTATCAACAAGATCAATCAGTTTCATCGATGCGATCATGGCCGATTCCTCCTTTCTCTTGGATTTGCTTCCCCTGCGTTTGATTTTTGTATACGCAAAGGGTGTACCAGAAAGAATTTCTTGAGGGACAATTCTCAGGCGCCTGCCTGAACTACCCCGCAGCAAGCCTTCGGGAATATCACCCGGAAATATTTAACAACAAAATGCATTATGAGTTTTCGATACGGTTCATCGGGTTGCTGAACAAAAGGTCGTCATTTTTGGGGCTAAGAAAAAAGGGGTGTCAATTAGAAGAAACAACAGCTTAAATGTTATGCACTTACGCGCTGCGACCAAAATGTCGTCCCCATATGACGTGGAAGTCGTGTTTTTGGCAAAACATGATATTAGGACGAATCCCTGTTTGCATGGTCGCAAAGACTGTGCTATTTTTTTATCACTTTTTTTCATTAACTTTTTTGAAAAATTGCATTTGTTGAGGCGCAAAACGCTGGGAGTTGATCATTTTAATCCATGAAAGGAGGGAAACAACAATTTTGACCGAGCCCTTGTTGATGCATCTGGAGAACAATGTTTATCTGGAGGGGGAAGACGCCCTGATCATCATTGACCGGCGCAAGTTACCCCGTTCCGAGGCGGAGGTGTATTGCACCGACCATGTGGAAGTGGCCCGGGCCATTGAGCAGATGATGGTTCAGGGGGCGGGAGATATTGCCATCACAGCCGGGTATGGCCTGTATCTTGCAGCAAGAGAACTTGAAAGGCAAAGTAGAGATCGGGACATAGCGGGACTCAAGCAGGCCGCCGACCGACTTTGCGCCACCCGGCCGACGGGGTTTCATCTCGCTGTCCTGCTGGGTAAGCTGCTGGAGAGGGTCAGAAAACATCCGGGCAGAAAGACCTCGGAGATAATTCTTGAGGTCCTGAAGAAAAGCCTGTCCCGGCAGCGGGAGATCTCCCAGGCAACGGGGAGACAGGCGGAAACCCTGCTTGCCTCCGGAGATACGGTGCTCACCCATTGTTTTGCCGGGGCCGGTCTCCTTTACATGTTCAAGTATGCAAAAGAAAATGGCAAGGATATTAAAGCGATGTGCACGGAAACGCGGCCTTATCTTCAAGGCGCCAGACTGACGGCTTGGTCTCTGAGCGAAATGGGAATCGACACCACTCTGATCACCGACAACATGGCGGCCTATTGCCTGTCCAAAGGAATGATACAGAAGGTCTTTGCTGCGGCGGACCGGATCGCTATGGACGGCGCCGCGGCCAACAAGGTGGGAACCCTGCAGTTGGCCATCTGTGCGCGGCATATGGGGATTCCTTTTTATATCCTCGGCTATGGCGGCCCCGATCGTCGCACCCTGCGGGGGCATGAAATCCCCATCGAAGAGCGGGATCCCCGGGAGGTCCTCGAATTTCAGGGGACGCCCATTACCGGCGATCGGGTGCGGGCGTATTACCCGGCCTTCGACATCACCCCGCCGGAACTGATAACCGGCATCGTCACCGTATCCGGTGTCCATAAGCCGTCAGAAATCGGATCTTCATAAAAGCTTTCTTTTTCTCGCCGCACGGGAGGTGATGCTTAATTCCAAATATTTAAAGATCCATTTGATGCCATGGTTTAAAGAGAGGAGTGACTTATGAAGACAAAAGTAAGTAAAAAAATTGATCCAGGTTCGCGCGGCAAAGACCTGAAGAAAAAAAAAGAGTCATCTCAAAATCCTCACGAATTAGAACATCTGCTGCAAAGCATAATCCATGGTTTCTCCATTCCCGCTTTTGTGATTGGAAAAGACCACAAGGTTATTCACTGGAATAAGGCCCTAGAGCAGTTGAGTAAAATCCCGATGAATGAGATTGTCGGCACCAATGAGCAATGGAGGGCTTTTTATGCCGAGGAAAGACCCTGCATGGCGGATCTGCTCGTAAATCAATCACTTGAGAAAATACCGGAATGGTACAAGGGCGTAGTTAAATCGAAACTTCTTGAAGAGACTTATGAAGCGGAGGGATTTTTCCCCGATTTGGGTATAAACGGACGCTGGCTCCGGTTCACCGCAGCGCCAATCCGTAGTTCTCAGGGTATTTTAGTCGGCGCTATTGAAACCTTGGAAGATGTTACGGAACGTAAATCTACGGAACGAAGACTGGTCGAGAGCGAAAAAAGACTGAACAGTGTTTTCCATGGTTTCTCCATCCCGGCTTTTGTGATCGGGAAGGACCACAAGGTCATTCTTTGGAACCGGGCACTGGAAAAATTGAGCAAAATACCGGCCGAAGACATGATCGGAACCGATCAGCACTGGCGTGCCTTTTACGCTAAAGAGAGGCCCTGTATGGCCGATCTGCTTGTGGACAGTGCGGTGAAAAATATTTCCAAGTGGTACACGGGAAAATATCGAAAATGCGATATCGATGAAGAGGCATTCGAAGCAACGGATTTCTTCCCCGAGCTGGGGAAAAAGGGACGCTGGCTCCGTTTTACGGCCGCCGTAATCCGGGATAGCCAGGGAGAACTCGTTGGCGCCGTTGAGACCTTGGAAGACATTACAGAGCAAAAGTTGGCGGAGGCAGCCCTGAAAACAAGTGCGCCGAAAAAAGATTAGCTTCCGGCATAACTACGTGTGCACCAATGAAGCGCATATACTGTTTGCCAAAGGTTGCCTAATAGTTATGCAATATGGTCAACTACTCGGAAATGAGATTGAGAGGAAGATCATCCGGACGGAGGATATGCCGACATGATGTTGCCTGCCCTCAAGAAAAGTCACAAAATCTACATCATGTCGGCGCTCTTGATCGGAGCATCCTATCTGACTTACTATTATCATGTCATCCTGGATACAGACATTATTTTTACGCACCTGTTTTACATCCCCATTGCTTTGGCCTGTATCTGGTGGCAACGACGGGGAATCGTCGTTGCCCTGTTTTTCGGGGCGATGCTGCTTACCAGTCATGCCTTGTTCATTTCAAATTTCCCGCTCGTCCATGATGTTTTCCGCTCGCTGATGTTCGTGGCGGCGGCGGCCGTCGTGGCGCTGTTGAGCGAGCAGGCGGAGCGGGCCAACATCTTATACCGGACCGTGGCCGACAGCTCCCATACGGGAATTTATATCATCCAGGATGGAAAATTCCGATATTTGAATCGGAATGCCGCTCGGCAGGCGGGATATGCAGCGGCGGAGATGATGGGGATGGATCCCTTGACGGTTGTGCATCCCGAGGACCGGAAACTGGTTAAGGATAACGCCTTTTCCATGTTGCGAGGAAAGCTCTCAGCCCCCTATGAATATAGGATTATTGATAAGGAAGGGAAAATTCGTTACATCATGGAAACGGTTACCCCCGTCGAATATCAGGGCGACAGAGCCGTTTTGGGAAATGTTGTGGATATCACCGACCGCAAGGAGAGCGAGGAAGCGCTGAGAATTCACAATCAGAGATTTTTTGGCGTATTGAACAGCCTTGACGCCCTGGTCTATGTGACGGATATGCAGACCAACGAGTTGCTTTTCATCAACAAGTACGGTCGCGATATTTGGGGGGACATCGAAGGCAAGATCTGCTGGCAGACGATCCAGGCGGGACAGACCGGACCCTGTGAATTCTGCACAAACGGCCTCCTGGTCGGGCCGGATGAAAAACCGACGGAAGGTGTCGTCTGGGATTTTCAGAACACCGTAAACGGCCACTGGTATGAGTGCCGGGACCGGGCGATTTATTGGCCGGACGGCCGCATCGTCCGGATGGAAATTGCCACGGACGTCACCACCCGCAAGCAGAATGAGGAAGCGCTTGACCGCTACCGGAAGCAAATAGAGCTGATTCTGGAATCCGTGGGAGACGGGATTTATGGCGTGGATCTCAGCGGCGGGACGGCCTTTGCGAATCCTTCCGCGCTCCAAATAACCGGTTACGAGGTCGGCGATCTCATCGGGATGGATCAACATGCCGTTTTACATCATACCAAGGCCGACGGGTCGCCTTATCCCGTTGAAGAGTGCCAGATTCACAGGACCTTGCAGGACGGGAAAATCCGTCATGTCATCGACGAGGTATTCTGGAAGAAAGACGGCGCCAGTTTCCCGGTTGAATATGTCGTTGCCCCGATGATAGAAAATAACCGGTCAACCGGCGCCGTCGTCGTTTTCAAGGACATTACCGAACGGAAGCGGGCCGAAGATGAATTGCGCCTGAGCGAGGAGCGCTACCGCACCATCCTGAGAGACATCGAGGACGGCTATCATGAAGTGGATCTGGCCGGCAGCTTTACCTTTTTTAACGAGTCTTTTCGAAAAATCATGGGCTATTCTCAAGAGGAATTGCTGGGCATGAATTATAAGCAGTATGCCGCAGACCGGGAGAGTGCCAAAAAAGTCCGGGGATTTTATAACACGGTTTATAGAACGGGGGAGCCGGTTCAGGGATTTGATTGGGATGTCATCAGAAAGGACGGAGAAAGAAGGACTGTAGAGGTATCCGTTTCTTTGATCAGCGACGCGGAAGGTCGCCCGGAGGGTTTCCGCGGGATTGTTCGCGATATTACGGAACGCCGGCAGGTGGAGAACGAGCGAGAGAGGCTCATTTCAGAACTTCAAAAAGCGCTTTCGGAAGTAAAAAAATTGAGCGGTTTGCTTCCCATATGTGCTTCCTGTAAAAAAATTCGTGATGACAAGGGTTACTGGAAACAGATAGAAGCATACATAAGCGATCACTCGGAAGCCGAATTCAGTCATGGGATTTGTCCCGATTGTATGCAAAAGCTGTATCCGGAACTTTTGTAAAATCTGGATATTCTTGGGTCTTTTCTTTTTATTCGTTCGCCGTAGCATGGTGAAAATAAAAATACTGTTAAGACGAATACATGCACCAACGCGCCCCATACTTTGTGGCCCCCAGTTTCATTCTTGACAAATTTTCTTTGTTTACCGATACTCATGGTCAATGAAGATGCATATCCGTATCGACACAATTCTTGATTCCATCGCCGACGGTGTCTTTACCGTCGATCACGACTGGCGGATCACCTCTTTCAACCGCGCCGCCGAGGAGATCACCGGTGTTCCCCGAGAAGAAGCCGTCGGCCAGTCCTGCCGCGAGGTCCTGAAGGCGGACATCTGTGACCGGCACTGTGTTCTCCGTTATACCAAAGAGACCGGCCGGGAAGTGATCAACCGCACCGTACATATCATCAACGCCAAGGGCCGGCGCCTCCCCGTAACCATTTCCACCGCCCTGCTGAAGGATGAGACGGGAGAGGTGATCGGGGCCGTGGAGACCTTTCGGAACATCAGCCGGGAAGAGGATCTCCGGAAAAAGTTAGAAGAAAAATACACCTTTCAGGACATCATCTCCAAGAGTCACAAGATGCAGGATCTTTTCGATCTTCTCCCCGACGTAGCCGCCAGCACCAGCACGGTGCTCTTGCAGGGAGAGAGCGGGACGGGGAAGGAACTCGTCGCCCGGGCAATCCATCAGCTCAGCAGCCGCAGGAACCGCTCTTTCGTTGCCGTCAACTGCGCCGCCCTACCCGACACCCTGTTGGAGGCGGAACTCTTCGGCTATAAAGCGGGGGCCTTTACGGATGCGAAAAAGGATAAACCGGGGCGTTTCAAATTGGCCGACCGGGGAACCCTGTTTCTCGATGAAATCGGCGACATCTCCCCGGCCATGCAGGTGCGGCTCCTCCGGGTGCTTCAGGAAAAGACCTACGAACCCCTGGGGGGCGTAGAGAGCATTTGCCACGACGCCCGCATCATCGCCGCCTCAAATCGCGATCTTCAGGAGTTAGTCAGGGAAGGCAAATTCCGGGAGGATTTGTATTATCGCATCAATGTCCTCAAACTGGTCCTGCCGCCCCTGCGGGAACGGATGTCGGACCTCCCCCTCCTCATCGATCACTTCATCCGGATGTTCAATGCCATGCAGAACAAGGCCCTCCAGAGCGTCGACGACGAAGCCCTGGCCTGCCTGATGGCTTACGATTATCCCGGCAATATCAGGGAGTTGGAAAACATCATCGAGCGAGCCTTTATCCTCTGCAAATCCGGGATCATTCGCAAAAAAGACCTTCCCGAATTTCTCTGGTCGGAGGCGGAAAGAAAACAGGCAGCGGCGCCGGAGCAACCTTCTTCCCTGCGAGAGGTGGAAGCGGCCTTTCTGGTCAACACCCTCAAGAAAAATCGATGGCATCGCGCCCAAACCGCTCGGGAACTCGGCGTCCACAAGAGCACCCTCTTCCGCAGGATCAAATCTCTGGGCATCAGGATTCCTTCAAAACCGGACATGCAATAGCATATATGCGACCTTTTCGATTCATTAGCGTCGCATATATGCATCTATTTGACGACTGCAATTATCGACATTTCTTGGTATCTGCCTTATATAATTGACTATTATCATATTATTTCTTTATCGGCATATCTTTTGCTAATTTCCGATTACTCAAAACAGAATGTTAAACCTTACAGACGATCACGAATAGGGGAGAATTATGGCCATCGCCATAGCGGCGTCACAAGATCATATCGCTACGGTTTTCGATTCCGCGGATTCCTATGTAATTATTGAAGCGGGCACCACGGAGATGCGGAAAATCGAGTCCCTGCCGCCGGGACTGTCCGTCGTACAGATGATTAAAATACTGCGTGATTTGAAGGTCACGGTCCTCCTGTGCGGGGCCATTTCCGGCTTTTCCCAGCAGATGATCGAAGGGGCGGACATCCTCGTGATTCCCTTCCTGAAGGGAGAGCTGAAAGATGTGGCAGCAGGCTTTTTTGCCAACCGCCTGGCTGATCCGGCGTTTTACCTGCCCGGATGTCGCCGCTGGTGGCAGCGGATGGCCACGGGAAAAGGATGGGAAGGAACGCCAGGTCGAGCGGAGAAACCACGGGGACAACGAAGGACAGGAAGATCATGAAGATAGCGGTAACGGCACAAAAACCCGGATGGACGGAATTATTGGACAGTCGTTTTGGCCGAGCGGCCTGTTTTGTTATTGTTGATGCAGATACAAAAGAATGGCAAACAGTGGAAAACCTCCAGAACCGCCAGTCGGTGCAGGGGGCGGGCATCCAGGCCGCCGCCGCGATCATCGACCGGGGCGCGGAAGTTCTGATCAGCGGCAATGTCGGACCCAAGGCCTTCCGGGTATTGCAGGCCGGGGCCGTCCGCATGTACCGTACCGACGCTGCCAGGCAGCAGACGGTGGCCGACGCCGTCGCGGCCTGGGAAAGGGGAGAATTGGAAGAAATTCAAATGGCTACCGTGGAAGGTCATAGTGCACGCTTGGCGGAATCGGAAAAGGCCCCGTGAAAATCGCCTTTGCCAGCGGCAAGGGCGGCACGGGAAAGACCACCGTTGCGGTCAATGTTGCATACATCCTCCAGCAGTGCGGCGCAGACGTCCAACTTCTCGATTGCGACGTGGAAGAACCAAACGCCCATCTCTTCCTCCCTCCACGGATCGACAGGAGTATTCCGGCGACCGTTAGAAGAAGTGAGGCCGCGGAAGATCGTTGCACCGGTTGCGGCGTCTGCGCCGACTACTGTGAGTTTAACGCCATTACCGTCTTCAAGAATAAGGTAATTATCTTTCCGGAATTATGTCACGGCTGCGGGGTATGCGCCTGGTTCTGCCCGGAAAGGATCATCACCGAAACGTTCAGACCCATAGGGGTCATTGAAGGCGGAAAAGTGAAAGGCATCCGTTTCCTCCAAGGGCGCCTGAACATCGGCGAGATCATGGCCCCGCCACTGATCCGTCAGGTAAAGGGACAGGCCCAGGTTGCGGCCGTCACCCTGATCGACTGCCCCCCGGGAAACTCCTGCCCCCTAATCGAGGCGGTGCGGGGTACGGATCTGGTCATTTTGGTCTCAGAACCCACGCCCTTCGGTCTCTGTGACCTTTCCCTGACCGTAGCAACCCTAAAAAAACTTGGCCTGCCCGCGGGGGTCGTTATCAATCGTTGCGACATCGGCAATGACGAGCTGTATTTATTTTGCCGCCAGGGAAAAATCCCCATCCTGGCCGAGATTCCCCACGACCGGCGCATCGCGGAAAGCTATTCCCGGGGCGGTCTGATCAGCAAAGACTTACCGGACTACCGGGGGCTGTTTGCCTCCCTCTGGGAAAACATACTGGCCTTGCGAGAGGGTAATTATGGAAAATCGCCGGCGGCCGACCGGGGATGGACAGCAACATGACGAAGGAAATCACCATTCTCAGCGGCAAAGGCGGTTCCGGGAAGACAACCGTGACGGGCGCCCTGGCCGTCCTGGGGAAAAACAATATTCTCGTGGACGCGGATGTGGATGCGCCGGATCTGCACCTGCTCCTGCAGCCGCAAATCAAGAGGCGCGAGGCTTTTTTCGGGTCCAAAAAGGCCCGGATCATTCCCGAAGAATGCATCCGGTGCGGACTATGCGTCACCTCCTGCCGCTTTGACGCGATAAAAATGGAAGAGCCGCCCGTGGTAGCTCCCATTTTCTGTGAGGGATGCGGCCTGTGCCGGCGGATCTGCCCGGCCGAGGCCATTGAATTTGCCGAGGCCCGGACGGGGGAATGGTATGTATCGGAAACGGCCTACGGCCCGATGGTTCACGCCCATCTTGACCCCGCTCAGGGGAATTCGGGAAAACTGGTCAGCCTGATCCGTGCCGAAGGGCGTAAAATTGCCGAGGATAAAAGAGCGGATCTCATGCTCACCAATGGACCGCCGGGGATCGGCTGTCCGGTCATCGCCTCCCTGGCCGGGGCAGGTCTCGTCCTGATCGTTACGGAGCCCACCCTTTCGGGGGAACACGACCTCCGGCGGCTGGCGGAGCTGATCGCCATGTTCAAGATCCCTGCCTGGGTCTGCGTCAACAAATGGGACCTGAATCCGGAGATGACGGCCAAGATTGAAGAAGCCTCCCGTGCCCTGGGAATGTCCGTCGCCGGGAGAATCCGTTTCGACCTGACGACCGTCCAGGCCCAACTCCAGAGGCGCACCGTCATGGATTATCCGGAGAGTACGGCAGCCAGGGATATCGAAAGCCTCTGGCGGGAACTGTCTGCGGCATCATAGGTTCCTGCCTTGCCGTGTTCCGGATCAGCTACGGACATACACTGAGGAATATGGGAAACCCCGGGTTGTCTGTACATCCGTTGGGTGACCAGGGAGTCGCTGGCCGGAGCGGGCGAGTCGGTGAAGACAATAAATAAATGAGGAGTTGAAGATAAAAAATGAGCAAATCAGAGGACACCCTCCCCCGCTACGGGAAAGGGCAGAAGCAACAGCAGGGAAAAAGTGAGCGGACGGAACAGCGTCAGCAGGAGGAGGTGCAACTGCGGGAAAAGATGGGACAGATCCGCCACAAAATCCTTGTCCTTTCGGGGAAAGGGGGCGTCGGCAAGAGCACTATCGCCGTCAATATCGCGGTAGGCCTCGGCATGGAAGGGAAGAAGGTGGGCTTGCTGGATGTCGATTTTCACGGACCCAGCATCCCCACCCTGCTTCACCTCGGCAATCAGACGATGCGGACGGACGGCAAAAACGCCTTCCCCCTGGATTACGTCTATGGAATCAAGGTGGTTTCTCTGGGGCTCCTCCTGCCCGACAAGGATGAAGCCGTTATCTGGCGTGGCCCCCTGAAGATGGGAGTGATCAGGCAATTTCTATCGGAGATTCACTGGGGGGAACTCGATTATTTGATCATCGACTTTCCTCCGGGGACGGGAGACGAACCCCTTTCCGTGGCCCAGATGCTCCCGGAAAGCGACGGCGCCGTAATCGTCACGACGCCGCAGGAGATGTCTCTCGCCGACGTACGAAAGTCTATCAGTTTCTGCCGCCAAGTCAAGGTCCCCGTTCTCGGCGTCGTGGAGAACATGAGCGGCCTGGTCTGTCCCCACTGCGGCAAGCTTATCGACCTGTTCAAATCGGGAGGCGGCGAGGCCATGGCCCGCAAACTGAAGGTTCCCTTCCTCGGTCGCATCCCCTTGGAGCCGTCCATCGTCGAGGCCTCCGACAGCGGTAACCCATTTATTTATCATAACAACCGGACGGAAGCGGCCAAGGCCTTTATGGAAGGAATTGTCAAGCCCTTGCTGGCTCTCGATGACAGCAACCAATAGAACAGGGATGCGGGAAACCGTGTCGAGAGCAACAGGATGAAGAAAATACAGATATTAAAGGAAATATTAAAAACAATTTTAGAGCGAGGTAAAGAAAAATGCAATTACTAAGAATCGCCGTACCTACCGTGGACGGTTACCTGTGCCCCCATTTCGGCCACTGCAGCGCCTTTGTCCTGGTGGACGTGGATAAGGAAAACAAGGCCATCCTGAAAAAAGAGGCCCATGAGGCCCCGCCCCATGAACCGGGATTGCTTCCCCGATGGTTAGCCGAAAAGGGGGCCGATCTGATTATTGCCGGCGGGATGGGGGCCAGGGCTCAGGACCTCTTCAACCAGAAGGGCATCGGCGTCGTCATCGGCGCCCCCTCCGAAACCCCGGAAAAGATTATAAACGACTACCTGAGCGGTGACCTGCTTTGCGGTCAGAACCTTTGCGATCACTGATTTCCACAGCGGGGCAATGATATGCGATTTACGAATACGAGGTTGTAAAGTGCCGGAAGGTCTTTGAATTCTTTAGAAAGAATAACCGGCAAGAAAGAAAATTTGATATTTTCCCCTTTCTTGTCCATAATCGCTTCACCTTAACGCCGACGACGGATAATTTATGACGGCGGCAAGCCGTCGCCAAGGAGGTGGGTTATGAAAAAAGTAGCGCTATTTGCCTTCAACGGTGAATCGTTGTGTTTTGTCCATGTACTCCTCAATGCCCTGGACTTGAAAGACAAAGGCTACGAGGTGTAAATGATTGTTTATCAACCCATCGGCGTCATCCATTCCCCCTTCCCGGAGCAGGAAGGCATGCCGATCCAGCCGGCGGGGGCCCAGGGAACCCCGGGATGGATCGAAATAAACGATGATTATAAGGAAGGCCTCAGAGATCTGGGGGGCTTTTCCCACATTATTCTTCTATATCATTTTCACCTGTCCGACGGCTATGACCTCGAAGTAAAACCTTTTCTGGACAATACCAAGCGGGGCCTCTTTGCCACCCGCGTCCCGCGCCGCCCCAATCCTATCGGCCTGTCAGTGGTCAAGATCATCGGTATCGCAGGGAAAACAATCAAAATTGAGAATATTGATGTCGTTGACGGAACGCCGCTCCTGGACATCAAACCATATGTCCCCGCATTTGACATCATCGCCGAAGCAACCAGCGGTTGGGTGCAGGGCAAAAAGGAACGGGTACGCGATGTCCGGGCCGATGACCGGTTCAGCAAAAAAAACGGGAAATGTAAGG
>Ga0209749_1001249_pt1 | contig 23873 bp, 15 predicted proteins | sample EPASupsiteSAE347_FD_187267 | JGI IMG/M metagenome (GOLD analysis project Ga0209749, IMG submission 187267) | Bioremediated contaminated groundwater from EPA Superfund site, New Mexico - Sample SAE3-47 (SPAdes) (version 2) | ecosystem: Environmental > Aquatic > Deep subsurface > Groundwater >...
GGGAAACCCGCAGGCGGCACAAGATCGCCGCCGCCTTTTTCGAACCAAATTCGCACCACATTGGGAAGGAAGCATTAATAACATTGGGTTGCGGGCATAGCCCGCTTTGGAAGAGAAATACATTCAAGACGGGAAAGAGACGATTGTCCATGCCCTAAAAACACCTTTTAAAGATGACAAGGGAAATATCAGGTTGTTTGGCCTATTTCTTGACATCACCGAGCGCAAGCAGACAGAAGAGGCGTTGCGGGAGAGCGAGCAGAAATACCGGAGCCTCTTCGAAAACTCTCATGACGCCATAATGACCCTTGCGCCTCCTTCCTGGAAGTTCATTTCAGGAAATCCGGCAACCATAAAAATGTTCGGGGCAAAGAACGAGGCGGAATTTGTTTCCTACGGGCCATGGGCGCTCTCTCCCGAGCGCCAGCCGGACGGGCGCGCGTCCGCCGAGAAGGCCAGGGAGATGATTGAGCAGGCCATGCGCGGTGGCTCCAACTTCTTTTTGTGGACTCACAAGCGGATAAGTGGCGAAGAATTTCCAGCAACGGTTTTGTTATCCAAGATGACGCAGGGTGAAAATACGTTCCTCCAGGCAACGGTCAGAGACATCACCGAGCACAAGCTGGCGCTTGACGCGCAGGCGGCCAGCGCCGCCAAGAGCCAGTTTGTCGCCAACATCAGCCATGAAATCCGCACGCCCCTGAACGGAATCATCGGCGTCTGCGAGCTTCTGCTGGAAACCAAAATATCAAGCGAGCAGATGGAATACGCCAAAATCATCAATGCCAGCGCGGAAACTCTCCTTAATGTCATCAATGCCACGCTTGACTTTTCAAAAATCGAGGCCGGCAAAATGGCGCTGGAACACGTTGATTTCGATCTCAGATACATTGTGGAGGATATTATCGGCGTGCTTGCCGTCAACGCCTCCAAAAAGAAACTTGAGTTGCTTGATTTTATAGAGCCAAACGTGCCGGTCCATCTAAACGGCGATCCTAGTTGTCTGCGCCAGATTCTTTTCAATCTGATCGGCAATGCCGTTAAATTCACTTCCAAAGGCGAAATTGTAATCACGGTGGCGCCGGTCGAGGAAAACGAAAAAACGGCCAGCCTGCGCTTCTCGGTGCGCGATACGGGCATCGGCATTCCGGCCGATAAAATAAACGTTCTTTTCAATGCCTTCACGCAGGTGGATACGTCTTTAGCGCGCAAGTTCGGCGGCACGGGACTGGGACTGGCAATCGCCAAGGGGTTCACGGAACAAATGGGCGGCTCAATCGGAGTGGAAAGCGCCGAAGGCAAAGGTTCCCTGTTCTGGTTCATCGTTCCTTTCTTGAAGCAAAAGCCGGAAGTTGCGCGGGCCGCCGAACCCGATATGCATTTTGAAGGCGCAAGCATACTGATTGTTGATGGCAATGAAACCAATCGGCTGATGCTCGCAAAGCAATTGCAGGCATGGAAAATTGACGCGGCAACGGCGGCCAATGGACCGGAGGCGCTTGAAAAAATGCGTTCCGCCGCAAACCAGAAAAGAGCCTTCACCGCGGCCATTCTTGACATGCGCATGCCGGAAATGGATGGAGTTACACTCGGACAAACCATTAAAGCCGACTCCGCGCTCAAGAACACGATTCTATTCCTGATGAGTTCGATAACTCTGTCGCCGGAGACATACCGTCAAAACAAACATCTTTTCGTTGCCATGATTATCAAGCCAATCCGGCAGAAGCATCTTTTTTACAACCTGCTAATGGCCTTGAAAGGCAAGGACATGAGCGCGGTGGAAGAAAAATGGGTGGCTGAATTCCAGAAACATGAACATTACCAGATTGGCGATCGGTTGCATATTCTCGTTGTTGAGGACAATCTGGCCAGTCAGGAGGTTATCTTCAACATTCTGGAAAAAATGGGGCATTTGGTCAATATCGTCGCCAATGGCAAAGAAGCGCTCCGAGATCTGGCAATGATTCACTATGACCTTGTGCTGATGGACGTGCAGATGCCTGAAATGGATGGGCTTGAGACCACCTCCATTATCCGCGATCCCAAATCGCGGGTGCGCAACCATAATATTCCAATTCTGGCGCTCACCGCGCATGCCATGGAAGGCGACAAGGAAAAGTGCCTGGCGGCCGGCATGAACGGCTACATCACCAAGCCGGTCAGCATAAAAACGATCGCCGATGCCATTGCAAATATTACTTCTTCGGGCAATGCCCCCGCACCAAAGGACAAGAAAAGGAATTCCGTCCCTGTAGGGGCTTCGCTCGCCGAAGCTACAAAAGAAATTTGCCCTCCCCCCATACCCGCCGTGTTTGATTCCAAAGCCTTTTCCAACCGCCTGAGCGGCAAGATAGCGCCAATGAGCAAGATTATAAATATTACCCTGGATGAAACGCCAAAATTAATGCGCGAACTTGAGCGAGCCGTTAAAAAGCGGCAGCAAGACGCCGCCGGGCGACTGGCCCATAACATCCGGGGCGGCGCCGCCAATGTCAGCGGCAATCAGTTTTGTGCCGTTGCGGTTAAGGTTGAAACAGCCTGCAACGCGGGCGCCTGGCGCGAAGCCGAAAATATTTTGCCTGAATTGAACCGGCAGTTTGAAATTTTAGAGCGGGCGATGCGTGAATTTCAGAAAACATTGAAGTAGGAACGGCGGTGCAGGGATGCACGCGCCCTGCCCGGCAGGCTAATGGCATTGGTAGGGCGATGGCCTCAGGCCGCGCCGTGTGAGCGAGAGAAATTTTTTTTCAGAAAGAAAGCAAATCATGAAAATATTGATCGCGGAGGATAATTTGGCTTCGCAACTAATGCTGAAGACCACCATTGCCGATTTGGGCCACGATCTGGTCTTAACCGGCGACGGCAGCGCGGCCTGTGAAATCATGCTTAAACCGGACGCGCCGAAACTGGCGATTCTGGACTGGATGATGCCCGGCATGGACGGCGTGGAAGTATGCCGTAAAATCCGGGAAAAGAAGTTCTCTGACCCCGCTTATCTCATTATTCTGACAGTCCGCGATAAGACCGAAGATATTGTCAAGGGCCTGAAAGCCGGCGCGAATGACTATATCGTCAAACCTTATAAAGCCGAGGAACTGCAGGTGCGCGTCGGGGTCGGCTGCCGGGTCATGGAGATGCAATCCATTATGGCCAGACAAATCAAGGAATTGCAATCCGCCATGGCGCATATCAAGACCCTGCGGGGATTATTGCCCATGTGCGCGTATTGCAAGAAAATACGCGATGATAAGCAATACTGGCAACAGGTTGAAGGCTATATTTCCGAGCATAGCGAAGCCGAGTTCAGCCATGCGATCTGTCCTGACTGCTATAAAAAATATTTCCAACCGGCGTTGAATAAAAATTGAAAAGAAGGATGAAAATGGACCATATTCTGTAGCCGGCCTCGGGGAGGCCGGTCTTAAAACTCAAGCAATGCCTTCACAATGCGTTCGGCGGCGTGGCCGTCGCCGTAGGGATTCACGGCGCGCGCCATCTTTTGATATTCGGCGGGATTATCCAGCAGGAGCCGCGCGCCGTTTACGATCCGCATGCGGTCGGTCCCCACGATACGAACCGTCCCCGCCTCCACCGCCTCGGGCCGTTCGGTAACTTCCCGCAGCACCAACACCGGCTTGCCCAGTCCCGGCGCCTCTTCCTGAAGTCCGCCGGAATCGGTGAGCACAAGAGTTGAACGCTTCATCAGGTAAACCAGCGGCAAATAATCAAGCGGTTCCATTAAAATGACGCCCGGCACTTTTCCAAGCAAACGCTGCACAGGCTCCCGGACATTCGGATTTGGATGCACAGGATAAACGATCAGGACGTCACCCGCATAGGTCTCGGCCAGTTCGCGCAGGGCAAGGCAGATTTGCTCCAGGGGAGCGCCGAAATTTTCACGGCGATGCGCGGTTACCAGAATCAGGCGACGATCCCAGGGGATTCCCGCCAAGGGCCCGTTGGCCGGGTCATAAGGCAGGGCCAGCGCGTCATGCAAAGCATCAATCACGGGGTTGCCGGTCACACGGATGATTTTTCCCGGTATCCCTTCCCGAATCAGATTATCCCGGCTGCGCCGGGTGGGCGCAAAATGCAAATCCGCGGCAACACTGACCATGCGGCGGTTGATTTCCTCGGGAAACGGCTGTAATTTGTCCTGTGTGCGCAAGCCGGCCTCCACGTGGCCGACTTTAACACGCGCATAAAACGCGGCAATGGCGGCCGCCAGCACTGTGGTCGTATCGCCCTGTATCAACACCCAGTCGGGGCTCTCGGCGCGAAGCACCGGTTCAAGTTTTGACAGCACGGCTGCCGCGACCTGGGTCGGCGACTGGCTTGCTTCCATCACGTTCAGATCGTAATCCGGAGAAATATTGAATAGGCCCATGACCTGGTCGAGCATCCGGCGGTGCTGGGCCGTGACGCAGACGCGGCTGATGACTTCCCCGTTCCTGCGCAGTTCCCTGACCACCGGCGCCATTTTGATCGCTTCGGGCCGCGTGCCTATGACGGATAATATTTTCATGAATCAACCATATTCTTCCGCTCTGTTTCTGCCGGAAAGAACGCCCAAACGGGCCATCTCGCGATAGCATGAAAGAAATACTTCGACGATTTCCGGATCGAACTGCGTGCCGGTTCCGAGCCGGATTTCGGCGGCGGCCTCCTCCGCGGAAACCGCCTTCCGGTAAACGCGGTCCGAACACAAGGCGTCAAATGAATCCACCACCGCAAACAAGCGTGCGCCAATGCTTATGTCCCGGCCGGCCAATCCCAACGGGTAACCCGTTCCGTCGTACCGTTCGTGATGCTGATAAACCATTTCCGCCTCATCCTGAAGAAACGGCATGCGCTTGACAATGTTATAGCCGATTACCGGGTGTTGGCGCATTACCTGCATTTCGGCATCCGTCAAGGAGCCGGCCTTTTGAAGGATGGCGTCCGGTATGCCTATTTTGCCGATGTCATGCAAAAGCGCCCCGCGCCTGATTTTTATCAACTGTTCCTCGCCGAAGCGCATGTGGCGCGCCATAAAAACGGCGTATTCCGCAACCCGGAAGTCGTGTTCACCCGTGCCGGGCTCATGCACTTTCAGCGCCGCCGACAGCGCCCCCATGGTTGCCATGTAGGATTCCTCAAGGGCATTCAGGGCATCGCGTAATGAACGATTGCGCTCATCCAACGTCTCTTCCAGTTGGCGCCGGTATCCTTCCAACTGCCGTAGCAACCGGCAGTGCTCCACGCCGCGTTGAATGGCAAAGACCAGTTCATCGAAATTGACCGGCTTCTGAATAAAATCATAGGCGCCGGCACGCAGCGCCGCCACGGTGTTGTCCACCGAAACGAACCCGGTGATGACAATGGATATGATGTCGGAGGCCATGCGCCGGATGGCTTCCAGGACTTCAATGCCGCTCATCTCCGGCATCTTGAGGTCAATCAGCGCCAGATCAATCTGACCGGACATTGACGCAATCAATTCCAAAGCCTTGCGAGGATTGGTTTCCGTCATCACCTTGAATCCCTTCATGGTCAGTATCTGTTCAAACATGCGGCAGATGGGTTCTTCATCGTCAATAACCAGAACTTGTCCCTGCATGGCCGGCGCTTTTGGAGAAGCCGGGACAGGCGCGCCGTCCGGAGGACTTTTCTCCGTTTCCCGGTCCAGCACATGTTCGGCAGTGCTTATCTTACCCTTGCCGGTTTCCTTGGATAGATAAAGAGCGCGGTCCGCCAGCGAGATCAAGTCGTTTTCCACGGCAATCCCCTGCTGGGCGCTGCTGGCCACTCCTACGGACACGCCGATCTGCAACGGATAACGGTCCGCGCAAAACAGATGTTCGTTCACGGCGTTCATGAGCCGTTCGCCGAACGCGCCGGTTTGTTCGGTATTGGAATTGGGCAGGATAACGGCAAACTCGTCGCCGCCGTAGCGCGCCAAAATGTCAGTCCGCCGGGCAACGCTTTCCAGGATCCGGGAAAATTCCCGAAGCACGGCGTCGCCGATCATATGGCCGTAAACATCGTTAAGCGATTTGAAAGCGTCCAGATCCAGCATCAGCAAGCCGACGGGATAATGATAACGGCGGCCCAGTTCCCAGGCCCGTGCAAGTTCTTCCGTAAAATAACGCCTGTTGAACAGGCCGGTCAATTCATCGCGAACGGCCCGCATCTGAACCTGGCGCAGACTGGGAAACATCCGCACCAGGTAGTTTGAAAAATGACTGAGGTACGAGGCTTCCGCGCCGCCATATACCCCCTGCTTCACCGCGGCAAACGCCAGCACCCCCTGCAACTGCCGGACGTTTACCAATGGAATGATCAGAAACGAGCCGATACCCTCATCCGCGCCATCCGGGGAAACATCCCCTTCCGTTTCCACAGCCACTGCCTTGCGGTCCGGCGGACTGGCGCTTAATATTTCACAACAGGAAAACATTTCATTCTCAACGGCGCGCAGAAGAGAGGGCTGCGCCGGCCGGCAGGCTTTCAAACTCAGCCGGGGTTGATCTTCGGACAGATTGAGCGCTCCGGACACATCCCAGGCGGCCAATTGTCCGATTGTGGCATGAAGATAATTCGCCACCTGCGAATTGCCGCCGGCATCCAGCATGGTCTTGAAAAAAGTTTGAAATTTCTCCAAAAAAAACATTATCCGACTCAGGGGCAGCGGCATGGCGTTCCGCATGGCCAGCTTTTTGCGGAGCATTGCCTCATTGAGGCGGGAGATCAACTCTTCCGAACTCCAATGTTCGCTCAGACTCACACAGGGGTTGACGGAAAGGAAACCGGGAGAAGCATGACCGGACTTCGGCGGCCCGCCGACCGCGATCCACTGCAGCCACGGCTGGATTGCCTGCGCATATCCGGCCAGGCGGCAACAGCGGGTCGGAAGCGCTGAATCCACTATGGCAACGTCAAATTCCCGGTCCAGGAGCAGTTGGATCAAGTCCAATGGCGTAAAGGCGGACTCCAAAATCCCGGGGCCGAAAAAATCACGAAATGCGCGATGCTTGTCGGGCATCGCGCTCAGAACCACCACGCGCGGATGTTCGCCGGCCGTCATATCGCTGGAAATGACGATGGAAGCTTGCTTTTCGGTCATGGTTCGCGTATAAACGGATAAAGAATTACCGGTCATTCAATTGGAGCCCGAATACAGGTTAACAGGAAATGCCCCTCTGATGCAAGAATTCTTTCAGACACAGATGGATTATATTTTCCTGGCGTGCGGCCTGGCATTTATCCTCCTGATTTACGCCGGCGCCATCATCGCCTGCCGCGCAAAAAAAACGGCATGGTTTTTGCCGGAGACTCTCAAGGGTTGCGCATGGTTGTCCGCCGGCGTCGCGCTCGTGTTTGCCGCCGGGTTTTCCGCCTCAGAATTCACCGCCGAAAAAGCGGCCTACGACATCCGCGATCAATTGCTCAACCAGGCGATTTCCATAGCCGAAACGATCAATTCTGAAAGAGTAAAGTCTCTTTCCTTTACCGCCGCCGACAAAGGCACGCCGGTCTTCGAGAGATTGCGCGGCCAGTTGGCCACCTATGGAAAACTCATCCGGCAGCGCAGCATCTACAGCATGGCGCTGCGCGGCGGCAAGGTGATTTTCGGGCCGGAAAATCTGCCGGAAAACGACCCCCTGGCATCCCCGCCCGGCACGGTCTATCGCAATCCGCCGGCCAAGATATTCGATCTCTTCAGCGGCAAATTATCCGCAACAACGGCCGGCCCTTACAGGGACGAATACGGAACTTTCGTCAGCGCCTTTGCGCGCGTGCCGGATCCGCGCACCGGGAACACGGTACTGGTGATCGGCCTGGATATCCCGTTCGGCGACTGGAACGCCAGGATCGCGAAAAGCCGCATGGCCCCGCTGCTCGGCTCGCTGATCTTCCTTCTCCTCCTGCTGGGCGGGGCCGCCGCCCTGAAATGGCGCCAGGGGCTGCCGGACGCTCAACAGCAAAGATATCGCCACATCGAGGGCTGGCTGACCGCCTGCCTTGGCGCGGCGCTGACCATTGCCGTCGTCATGATGGTCTCCGGGAATATAAAACGTCAGAACAACATCACCCTCGACCGGATCGCCAATTCCTACTTTCAGAAAATATCCCTTTCGTATTACACGCTTCGGGCGAATATATACGAAGTCGGACGTTCCTGCGAAAAGAGCGAAAAAATCAGCCGCTCCATGTTCCGCGCCTGCACCGAAGCCATGGTGCACATGACGACCGTAAAGGCCTACGAATGGATCCCGCGCGTGCCGGCCGCTGAAAAGGAAAAATTCGAGTCTGAAGCGCGCCTGGAAATGAACGGCGAATATGCGATCTGGGAAAAAAACGCGCAGGGAGTAAAAATACCCGCCTCGGGACAAAGGGTTTTTTACCCCATACTTTTCGCCGAACCTTCGGCCGGTCTGGAGAAAATCTACGGATTCAACGTATATTCGGAGGCAAGGCGGCGCAGCGCCATCGAAACCAGCATCCGCACGAAACTCGTTTCCGCAACCGAGCCGGTCTCGCTTCTTCAGGAAAATGTGCCACCCGGCCTGATCATGGTTTACCAGCCGGTCTTCAGGTCAGGACGTCAGGAAAACGGACAAATCCGCGGATTTGTGCTGGCAATCCTGAATCCGCAGGACCTTTTCGACCAGGTTCTTTCCCCGTTCATCAGCGCCAGGAACATTTCCGTAGATTTGTACGACGCAACAAACCCCGATAACCTAAAGTTCATAGCCACGCATCCCCGCGCGAATTGCCATAACGGAAGCTCTGCCGTCTGCAGCAGGCACATGAAAAGCAGCAACGCCATCGTCAAGCCTATTTTCTGCTTCGGCCGCACATATATCATCACGCCCCACCCCTCCTCGCCGACACTGTTTCGGCCGCAAGCCGACGCGGCGCTCTTTTCCGGACTGGCCGGACTGACCATCACGGTCCTGCTCTCGATTTTTGTGATTTTTTTGCGCAACCGCCAGTTTGACCTCGAGGTGCAGGTGCGCGAACGCACGGCGGACTTGCGCGAAAAAACCGAGGAGTTGGACGGATTTTTCTCGCATGCTCTGGACCTGCTCTGCATAGCCGGCACGGACGGCCGTTTCAAGCGCCTGAATGTTGAATGGGAAACCACGCTCGGCTATACGCTCAAGGAACTGGAAGGCTGCCGCTTTCTGGATTTAGTCCACCCTGACGACGTTGCAGGCACTCTGGCCGCCATCGGCGAGCTTGCCTCCCGGAAGGAAGTGCTCAATTTTATCAATCGTTATCGCTGCAAGGACGGCTCGTATCGCTGGATTGAATGGCGGTCATTTCCCTCCGGCAAACTGATTTATGCGACCGCCCGCGACATAACCGAGCGCAAACGGGCGGAGGACGAATTACGAAAACTGTCACAGGCGGTGGAACAAAGCCCGGCCATTGTGGTCATCACCGACCCTCTGGGCAACATTGAATATGTGAATCCAAGGTTCACCCAGATTACCGGTTATAGCCAGGCTGAAGCGCGCGGCAATAACCCGCGCATGCTCAAGTCCGGCGAATTGTCCGCCGAAACGTATGAACAGCTCTGGAAAACCATCACGTCCGGCAGGGAATGGCGCGGAGAATTTCACAACAAAAAGAAGGACGGAACGCTTTACTGGGAGTCCGCCCTTATAGCTCCCGTCATGGATGCGAACGGACGTATCGCCCATTTTCTTGCCATCAAAGAGGACATCACCGAGCGCAAACGGACGGAAGAAACGTTGCGGTTCAAAAACATCCTGCTCAGCACGCAATTAGAAACCTCTCCCGACGGCATCCTGGTGGTTGACGAAGAGGGAAAGATAGCTTTATTCAATCATCGCTTCCCTGAAATGTGGGAAATCGCCGGCGACGTTCTGGCCTCAAATTCGGACGAACGCATACTGCAATCGGTGCTTGGCAAACTGCTCGATCCGGAAAAATTCCTGGCCCGGGTTAAACACCTCTATGAGCAAAAAAACGAGAAAAGCAGAGAGGAAGTTTTTTTAAAGGATGGGAGTGTTTTCGATCGTTATACTTCTCCCCTGCTCGGTTCGGACGGAAAATATTACGGAAGGATCTGGTTCTTCCGCGACGTAACCGAGCGCAAACGATTCGAGGAACAATTACGCGAGAGCGAAAAAAAGTACCGCCGCCTGGTGGAACTCGCGCAGGAAGGCATACTGGCCGTTGACGCGCAGGCCGACACCATCTACATCAATCCGCGCATGGCGGAGATGCTGGGATATACGGTCGAGGAAATGATCGGACGTTCCGTGTTCTCCTTCCTGGACGAGAAGGGCGTCTCGATCGTGAAACAAAACATTGAGCTCCGCAAACAGGGCTTGCGCAATCAATATGATCTCGAATTTTTCCGGAAAGACGGGCAGCGAATCTATGCCAGCGTGGAGGCGTCCGCGATTACGGATGACAACGGCCATCATCTGGGCTCCCTCGCCATGGTGGCGGACATCACCCAACGAAAGCTGGCCGAGCAGGCGCTGGCCGAAAAGAACCTGCAGTTGCAGGAAATGTACGAGCAGACAAAAAAACTGGCCATCGAGGCCCAGGCCGCCAGCCTGGCCAAGGGCCGGTTTGTCGCCAATATCAGCCACGAAATCCGCACGCCCCTCAACGGAATCATCGGCATCAGCGATCTGCTCATGGGAACAAAAATGACCACCGAACAGAAGGAATACGCGCAAACCATCAATGCCAGCGCCGAAAGCCTGCTCAACATCATCAATGCCACGCTCGATTTCTCGAAAATCGAGGCCGGCAAGATCGAATTGGAACATATCAACTTCAACCTCAGATATATTATGGAGGATATTATCGGAGTGCTGGCGGTCAATGCCTCCCAAAAGGACATTGAAATAACCAGCTTCATCGAGCCGGCCGTGCCGTTGAACCTGAACGGCGACCCGGGCCGCCTGCGCCAGGTTCTGTTCAACCTGATCGGCAATGCCATTAAATTCACTTCCAAAGGCGAAATTGTAATCACGGTGGCGCCGGTCGAGGAAAACGAAAAAACGGCCAGCCTGCGCTTCTCGGTGCGCGATACGGGCATCGGCATTCCGGCCGACAAAATCGGCCTGCTCTTCAACGCCTTCACCCAGGCCGACGAATCCTTCACGCGCAAGTTCGGCGGCACCGGGCTGGGCCTTGCCATTTCCAAGGGGCTTGTCCAGCAGATGGAGGGCAAAATCGGCGTGGAAAGCAGCCCGGACAAGGGCTCTAACTTCTGGTTTGTTATCCCGTTCCTCAAGCAAAATCCTCCGGTCACGGAATCCTTCGAACCGGAGGCCTATTTCGGCGGCCAGAGAATCCTCATTGTCGACGATAACGAGACCAATCGAACCATCCTTGTCATGCAATTACAGGCCTGGGGCGCCGTGACCGAAGCGGCCGAGAGCGGCGCCCAGGCCATCAAAAAATTGCTGCTGGCCGGCGAACAGAACCAGAAACCGTTCTCGGCGGTCGTACTGGATCAGCGCATGCCGGAAATGGACGGCTTGACTCTGGCTAAAAACATCAAGGCCGACCCGGAACTCCAAGATCTGCCGCTGATTTTAATGACCTCCATGATCTTGCCGACGGAATTATACGAGGAGCAGAAGAAAAATTTTGTCGGCGTCATTCTCAAGCCGATCAGGCAGTCTCACCTTTATTACAGCCTGCTGACCGCCTTGAGCGGCGAGAACGCCGAAAAAATAGCGGAAATAAAAGCAGAGGCCTCTGCGGGCTCTGTTTCACCTGTTGCCCTGCGCATCCTGATCGCAGAGGACAACGTTACCAATCAGAAAGTGGTCTGCGGAATTCTCAATAAAATGGGGCATTCGACCACCGCGGTCGCCAACGGAAAGGAGGCCGTGGACGTGCTAAAAGTGGTGCCGTTCGACCTGGTGCTCATGGATATTCAGATGCCGGAGATGGACGGATTCGAAGCCGCAGCCATGATCCGCAATCCCGCCTCTGAAGTGCGCGACCACAATGTTCCGATTCTGGCGCTTACCGCCCACGCCCTCGAAGACGACCGCCGGAAATGCCTTGAAACCGGCATGAACGGCTACATCGCCAAGCCGGTGACGACCAAATCCCTGCTCAGCGCCCTGGAGGATATCGTCGCCAGGCGCGGAATAAAAAACATCACCAGGGAGCTGGAACGGCAAAACCACGCTGCGCTGCCGGTTTTTGATGAAAAATCATTCTCCGAGCGCCTGTTGAACGACCGCGATCTCATGCGGGAAACCATCCGTATCTTTCTCGACGACGCCCCGAAACGGATCAGCGAACTTGATAAAAAGGTCAAAGAGCGCAACCAGGAGGAGGCCATCCGCCTGGCGCATACGCTTAAAGGCAGTTCCGCCAACGTCAGCGGCCGGAAACTGAGCGATGCGGCCCTGCAGATCGAAACAGCCTGCCGGTCCGCCGACTGGCGCCAGGCGGAGTCAATCATTCCGAAATTGCAGCGCCAGTTTGAATCGCTGTCCAAGGCCATGGAAGCATTGCAGCAAAGGTTGAAAACATGAAAATACTCATTGCTGAAGATGACGAATTGTCGCGCAACATATTGAAGGCCATGGTTGCGAAAAGCGGTTACGAGCCGGTCTTGGCCGCCGACGGACTGGCAGCGTATGAAATCATGACCAGTCCCGATACCCCAATGCTGGCGCTGCTGGACTGGATGATGCCCGGCCTGGACGGCGTGGAAGTGTGCCGTAAGCTCAGGGAAATTGCATCCAATGAGCCCCCCTATCTAATTTTGCTGACCAGCCGCGATTCCCAGGCCGATATCGTCAGCGGCCTAAAGGCCGGCGCCAACGATTATATCGTTAAGCCGTATGACGTCGAGGAGCTTCAGGTGAGGATCGGGGTCGGCCGCCGGGTCGTGGAGTTGCAGTCCGCGCTCGCGCGCAGGATCAGCGAACTGCAGGAGGCTCTGGCGCAGATCAAGACTCTGCAGGGCATTCTGCCCATCTGCATGTACTGCAAAAAAATCCGCGACGACAATCAGTACTGGCGGCAGGTTGAGCATTATGTCGCCGACCACAGCGAAGCCGAATTCAGCCACGGCATTTGCCCCGACTGCTACAAAAAACACGTCCTGCCGCAGATCGAGAATAGGATAGGAAGTAAAAAACCGCAATTGTAGCCGGCCGCGCCGAGGCCGGTCTTTGCCGGGGTCAACGCCCCCGGCTACAAACCGCGGTATGTCTTTCCAAATTCCTATGTGTAAAATCACCGCCAGAATTGCCACCAGGGCCGCCCGCCCGGCTTGCCAAACAGCCACCGCGCGGCAAAGGACTTCCTGCTTCCGGATCTGGAGCGCCGCTTGCCGCGCAACATGGTGCTGAGCCCGGCCGGCAGCGGGTCGGAAATCGGCGGCCGGCCGTGAATGACCTCGTCAAAATCGTCCAATACCTCGTGCCAGTTGTGCTGGCGCCTTTTCTTGTCGCGGGCCATCATCTTCTCCACCAGCCAGGCAAAATTGTCGGTGGCCGATGGATTGACGTCAATCACGTCCGGCAGGTGTTCAGTAAGTTTTTTAACCATGGCGCTTATGCCCGGCGTTTCTGCAAAAGGGGGCCGGCCTGTCAAAAAATGATAGAGCGTCGCGCCGAGCGCATAGATATCCGCGCCGCAATCGAGCTCGCTCTCTCCCTGTGCCTGCTCCGGCGCGCAATAGTGGGGCGAACCGATCAGGGAGCGTTCCACGGTAATTCCCGGCGAGACCTGATCCATGGTCTTGGCCAGACCCAGGTCGGATATTTTTACAATGCCGTCTTCGTCAATGAGGATATTGTCCGGCTTGACATCGCGATGCACCAGCCTGGCCCGGTCCCACGCGTATTCCAGCGCCACGGCCACGGATTCGCCGATCAACAGGGCGCTTTCCTCGTCAAGTTTCCCCTTGCGCATCACCCGGCCGGCGGCGGTTTCGCCGCTGATGTATTCCATCGCGAAAAAATAAAGACGGTTGTGCTCGCCGGCATCGTAAATCTGGACTATATTGGGATGGCGCAGTTTGGCTGCCGCTCTGGCCTCGTTCCGAAAACGCAAAAGATAGGATTCATCGGCGGCCAGACCGGGCGGAAGTATTTTGACGGCCACCTTGCGGTTCAGCGACAATTGTATGGCAAGATACACCTTGCCCATCCCGCCCTCGCCGAGCACGCCCGTGATTTCATAGCCGGGTATGACTGGATATTGCATTCATTCCACCGTCACCGATTTGGCCAGGTTGCGCGGCTGGTCAATCGGGCAACCGCGCAACTTCGCCACATGATAGGCAAAAAGCTGTTCGACGATGGCCGCCGGTATCGGCGCCACAAAATCGGCGCAGCGCGGTATGCGGATGATGGAGTCGCAGAATTGATCGACTTCCGAATCGCCTTCCGTGGCAATGGCGATCACGGGCGACTTGCGCGCGCGGCATTCCTGCATGTTGCTGATTGTTTTGGACTTGCCGTGGATGGCCGGAACCACGGCCATGACCGGCACGCGCTCGTCAAGCAGCGCTATCGGGCCGTGCTTGAGTTCCGCGGCGTGGTAACCTTCGGCATGAATATAGGAAATTTCCTTTAATTTAAGCGCCCCTTCAAGGGCAACCGGATACATATAACCGCGACCAATGTAAAAAAAGTTGTCGGCCCCGCCGTATTTCTTTGCGATGCGCTCTATTTCAGGCTCCTGCGCCAGCGCCGCCTCGGCCAGTTCCGGCAAACGCCGCAACTCGCCGACCAGATCGCGGCCGGTCGCCGCCGACATGCGCCGCGCCCGGCCGAACGCAATGGCCAGCATTGCCAGAACCGCCACCTGGCAGGTAAAGGCCTTGGTCGAAGCCACTCCTATTTCCGGGCCGGCATGGAGATAAACGCCCCGCCCGGCTTCGCGCGCAATCGTGGACCCCACCACGTTGCATATCCCAAAAACGTCCGCGCCCTTGCGCATGCCCTCGCGCACAGCCTCGATCGTGTCGGCCGTCTCGCCCGACTGGCTGACTGCAATCAGGCAGGTATTCGGGGCAATAATTGGATTGCGATAACGGAACTCGGCCGCCTGGTCGACCTCGGCCGGAATGCCGGCCAGTTCCTCGAAAAAATACCTGCCGACCATGCCGGCATAAAACGAGGTTCCGCAGGCCGCGATCATGATGCGGTCGATGCGCGCCAGATCCGGGTCCGACATGCCTATGCCGCTCAACTTGGTTGTTCCTTCGTTCTCCATCAGGCGTCCGCGCATGGCGTTGCGCAAGGCTTCCGGCTGCTCATGAATCTCCTTGTGCATGAAATGATCATGGCCGGCCTTCTCAATCTGGCCGGGGTTCCAGTCGATATGCGTCATTTCGCGGCTGACCGGGACATTCGCCAGGGAAGTAATTTCAAAATTATCGGCCTTGATTTCCGCTATGTCGCCGTCATTGAGGAAAACAACCCGGCGCGTGTAGTTGATGATGGCGCTTACGTCGGAAGCCACGATCATTTCGCCGCTGCCCACGCCGATTACGATCGGACTGCCCTTGCGCGCCGCCACCAGAATCCCGGGCCGGCGCTTTGAAATGACCGCGATGCCGTAAGTGCCTTCGACATTTTCCAGGGCCGCCGCCACGGCGGAACGCAAATTGCCGTCATAACAGGCTTCGATCAAATGCGCCAGCACCTCGGTGTCGGTTTCGCTGGCAAACTTGAAACCGCCTTTGATCAGCCGTTCCTTCAAGACAAGGTAGTTTTCGATTATGCCGTTGTGCACCACGGCAAAATCGCCGCTCTGGCTGAAATGCGGATGGGCGTTTTGGAGAGTCGGGGCGCCGTGCGTGGCCCAGCGGGTATGCCCGATGCCCAGGGAATAGTCCGGGCTGCCGTGGTCCGGAACAAGACGCTCAACCTCGCCGACCAGGGCGGCTATCTTGCCGGCCACCCTGACCAGCTCAAATTCGCCTTTCTTTCCGGAATAAAGGCAGATGCCGGCCGAATCGTAACCGCGATATTCAAGGCGCTGCAAACCAGATAAAATCACGTTTGCCGCGTTGTTTTTTCCGATATATCCGACTATGCCGCACATGTTTTTTCCCCGAAAGGCTAAACGCTAAAGGCCGAAGGCCGAAATAAAAATCCCTTGCCTCTTATCTTAATTTTAGCATTTAGCTTTTGGCCTTTAGCATTCACGCAAACGCCGGCTTTCTCACGATCAACGCTTCCCGGTCCTTGCCGGCGGATATCATAGCAACCGGCACGTTTGCCTCTTTTTCGATCATCTGCAAATATTTCCTGGCTGCCGGCGGCAGTTCTGCAAAAGACCTGGCATTGGCCGTGGAGCATTTCCAGCCGGGCATGAAAACATATTCCGGCTTCACCTCGGCCGCGGCAGCCGGATTATCCGGCCAGTTCAACAGGCGTTTGCCGCGATACCGATATGCAGTACAAATGCCTATCCTGTCAAAAGCGTCCAGCACGTCCAGCTTGGTGACGATCAATCCGTCCAGGCTGTTCAGCCTTGCCGCCAGGCGCAATTGGACAAGGTCAAGCCAGCCGCAGCGGCGCGGCCGGCCGGTGGTGGCGCCGTATTCTCCGCCGGTAGCGCGCAGTTTCTCGCCGGCCTTGTCCTTCAATTCGGTCGGAAAAGGGCCCTCGCCGACGCGGGTGAGATATGCCTTGGCCACGCCGAAAATTTTGTCGAAAAAATGCGGTCCCACGCCGGCGCCCACGCAGGCGCCGCCGGAAATCGTATGCGATGAGGTTACAAAGGGATAAGTGCCCGCGGAAATGTCCAGCATCGTGCCCTGCGCGCCTTCAAATAAAATGTTTTTTCCGCTCCGCTTGCATTCTTCCAGAATAAGCCCGATATCGTCCAGCAGCGAGCGGAGGCGTTTCGCCATTGTCATCAAGTCGTTGACGGAACGGCCAAGATTGCAGACTTCCCGTATTTGCTTTCCTGAAAGCAGGCCGCGCTTGGCGTCAAAACAGGCGGCCAGACGTTCCTTCAGCAGTTTTTCGTCGAAAATATCAGCGAAGCGCACCCCGACCCGCGCCGCGCGGTCGGCATAGGCCGGACCTATGCCGCGCAAAGTAGTCCCGATTTTTTTGCCTCCGCGCTTTTTCTCGTTTAAAGCATCCAGGGCGACATGGCACGGAAGGATCAGGGAAGCCGCGCCGCTGATGCGCAGGCGTTTTTTCCATTCCGCCGCGCCTATGCCGAGCCCCTCCAGCTCCTTGATCAAATTTTCCGGATTAATGACCACGCCGCCGCCGATCAGGTTCAGGACTTTTGTGTGCAGCATTCCCGAGGGCAGAATATGAAAGACGTGTTTTTTACCGGCATGATAAACCGTGTGGCCGGCGTTGTCGCCCCCCTGGAAACGGACCACGACCCCGGCCTGGCCGGCCAGTTTATCCACGATTTTCCCCTTGCCCTCATCGCCCCATTGCGCTCCGACTATTACCACGCTTGACATTCGAGGATCCGTCCTTTCTTGAATTCGTTCAGATATAAGGCGCGGCCGCGGTCCGCAATCAAAGGACGCGCGCGGCCATTATTCATGATCTAATCGGAAATAGCGGCTGCAGATTATCATCCCGAACTCAGGAATGGAATCTTTTTTTATGAACGGCATGTATCCATTTAGGGTCAGCCCTTGACTTAGGACTTAACGCTACCGCTCGGCTTCTCCTGCCGATTCTTTTTCTCTTCATCAAGCCGTTCCTCAACCGTCTCTACCTTCCGCTTTATCCTTTCATCCATATCTTCCGCATGACGATTAAGTTGCTTGCTGATGGCCGCCCCGCTTCCGGCATTGAGCAGTCGGGCCACCTCGCGCTGATCCAGACCGGAATACCGAATCAGATGTCGCGCCGCAATGGCCCGTAAAGGACTCTTGCGACGACGACGGCGGAAATCTTCAACATCAACCTTGAATACTTCCGCAATGATCTTAAGAACCAAACCGGGGTCAAGGGGCTCGGTTATGTGCCGGAATGAAGTATCTTCAGGAACACCGTGGCTTTTAGCCCGTTTATCGTACATTTCATCGATCCACGCCCGGAATCCGGCGCTGCCTATGCTCCGGGGCGACTCCTTCAGCGCCACCTTAAAACCCTCTCCGTCTTCTGCCAGCCCTGTCTCAACAAACTGACGATATTGTCTCGGCCATGCCCTTGGCTTGCCGCTCATCTCTCCCAGGACCGGACCGTATTCGACATAATCGAATCTTTTCCGTTCGCCAATGTACCCTTGGTAAGTGCTCCACGGATATTGCCGTAAATACCGGATTTTCTCTTCAATCGGCTTCTCCCCCAGCGCTCCTATCCGCACCGGATTCAGGTGCACGTAGCGCGTCAAGGCCAGGAGATATTCTTCTCCTTCCACTAACTTGGCTTTGTAGCGGCCATCCAACAAGTGCCCATGCCGCCTGTGCCGAAGATTGTAATACACCGTGTAGGCCGTGGATAACGATTGCATGAACTTAGCGCAGTTCCCCTCCGGCGTTTCGAATACCAGGTGAAAATGGTTTTCCATCAGAACGAACAGATAAAGCCGGATGTTATACTGCTCGACCCGTTCCGCCAGCGCCTCAAGAAAGCGTCCCCGGTCCTTATCGTCTTTGAAAAGCTGTGCCTGCTCCGTCCGCCAGTCGCCTATCATCCGACAGGTGACATGGTAGATCGCCCCGGCGTATTCAATCCTCAATTGTCTTGCCATACTGACTACTCTACCATCCGCCACGCCGCCAAGTCAACCATTATGTCCTAAATCAAGGGCTGACCCTAATTCTTTCCTAAAAAAGACAAACTGAGTTTGTCTTTTATAAAGCGGAAGATGTTATGGATAAAGACAAAGTCAACAAGGGTTCTGCTTATGAGAATCCCGATACTTTGCGCTCCCGCCTATTCGCTTCTCTTCTGCCCGCGCAATTCCGCGATCACGCTTTCAACCTGTTTGACCGCGGTGCCGATGTAATTTTCCGGCTTGAGACAGCGTTCGAGATCGTTTGCGCTCAAGAATGCCAGGAGACGTTTGTTATCGAGCAAGACTTCGCGGAACGGCTTTTTTGAGGTAAAAGCCTCGCCGGCGGCCTGGCGCAAAAGCTCGTGCGCCTCCTGCCTGCCCATGCCGTGCGCTACAAGCTCGATCATGATCCTTTCGCTCATGATCATGCCGCCGGTAAATTCAAGATTGCGCCGGATATTTTCTTTTTTGATGTCAAGGCGCGCCAGCACGTCGCTCAACTGGCGGAGAACATAGTCGGTTAAAATAAAGGCTTCCGGAAAAATAACCCGCTCCGCGGCCGAATTGGTCAGATCGCGTTCGTGTTCCAGGGAAATATTTTCCAGGGCCGGCATCACTAAAGCGCGGATTATGCGCGCCACGGAGCAGATGCGCTCGCTCTTGTGCGGATTGCGCTTCTGGGGCATGGTGGAGGAACCCACCTGGCCCGAGCCGAACGGCTCATAGACTTCGCCTATTTCCGTCCGTTGCAAATTTCTTATTTCCTTGGCTATTTTTTCGGCGCTGGCCGCGATCAACGCCAGGCAAAACACGGCTTCGGCATGGCGGTCTCTCTGGACAACCTGGTTTGCCACCGCAACCGGCTCCAGGCCGAGCTCCTTCATGACCAACCTTTGAAGCTGCTGCGCGTTTTTGCCGAAACTGGCCTGCGTGCCCACCGCGCCGGTCATTTTTCCGACCCTGATGCGCCTTTCCGCCCCGGCCAGGCGTTCGAGATGACGCTGAAACTCGCAGGCATAAATTGCGAATTTCAAGCCGTAAGTCGTGGGCACGGCGTGCTGTCCGTGCGTGCGGCCCACGCAGACCAGCGCCTTGTTTTTGGCCGCAACATCGAGCAAAACTTTTTCGACAAGAAAAACCTGCTGCCGGATGATTTTCAACGCCGCAGCGAGCTGCAGGGCCAGGGCCGTGTCCTCGATATCATAGGAAGTGGCGCCCAAATGAACGTATTTGCCGGCCGAGCCCGAGCATTTTTCAGTCAGGGCCTTTACCATGGCCATCAAATCGTGATGGATTTTATCCTCGATTTCCTTGACGCGCTCAAGTTTGACGTATTTCAAGGAAGCTTTGCGCTGGATTTCAACGGCCGCCGCCGTGGGGATGCGGCCAAGTCTGGCATGGGCGCGCGCCAGGGCCGCCTCCACCGTAAGCCAGTTCCGCAACTTCGCCTCCTCGGTGAAAAGGCTTCTCATTTCGTCGGAAAAATAACGGAACTCTATGGGATGTACGCTCATGATTTAATTTTCGATTTAGCCAAACACATTTAAAAATCTTAAACGTGTCATTCCGAGCGGAGCGAGGAATCTCAATATGGCTGAGATCCTTCACATAGTTCAGGATGACAAATTCATAGTTACGGTATGTATCCTTTCGCTTTCAGATTCCTCTCCATTCTCTCCCGCGCCGGTTCTTCCGTGACGACAAATTCCCTGCCGGTTATGGTTTCGTACGCCTCAATGTAACGTTTGGCGGCCTCAAGGCGCACTTCATCCGGCATTTTGGGAGGAACACCTTCGCCGCGGAACCCCTGGGAAACATACCACTCGCGCACATATTCCTTGTCCAGCTTGCGCTGGTCCCGCCCGGCTGAAAAAAGCTCCTCATAAGAATCGACGTACCAGTAACGCGAAGAATCCGGCGTGTGGATTTCATCAGAAACGACCACCTTGCCATTCAAGCGACCCAACTCATATTTGGTGTCGACCAGAATCAGGCCGCGTTTTTGGGCGAACTTTGTGCCATAATCGAACAGTTCCAGGCAAATTTCCGCGGCTGCGTCGAAAATTTCGGCGGTAACCAGTCCTTCCTTTATCGCTTCCGCGCGCGAAATGGGGCGGTCATGCTTCTCGAGCTTTGTGGTTGGCGTGATGATCGGTTTATCCAGCTTCTGATCTTTGCGCAATCCATCGGGCAGCATGTTGCCGCAATAGTTTCTTATGCCCTGCTGATAATTGAACCAGAGAGACGTTTTGGTCACGCCGGTGATATACGCGCGCACGATCATTTCCAGCGGCAATTGCCCGCATTCAGCCACCACCATGACGTTCGGGTCCGGGACGTCGAGAACATGGTTGGGCGCAACAGTTTTGGTCTGTTCGAACCAGAAGGCGGCCATCTGGTTCAAAACCTGGCCCTTGAACGGGATCGTTCCGAGCACACGGTCAAAGGCCGAGATTCTGTCCGTAACCACGATTATGCGTTTACCGGGTTGCAGATAGGAATCGCGCACCTTGCCGGCTTCTTTGCGGCCCAGACCGCACAAGTCCGTTTCCGCAATTGTTCGTTCAAGTTCTTCGTGAATGCGTTTTTCCGATATCATTTTTTCCTCCCGCACTTGCCGACGCACATCCAAAAAAAATCACCACAGATTACACTGATCTTCCGCCTTAGCGGATCAGCACGGGGCTGACACGAATGTAAAAAATTTCTTATTTTATCAGTGCAATCCGTTATCCGTGGTTAATCTTTCTATTTAAACAACAGTTGATCTCCGGAATCGACTGAATGCAAATATTTCCTGCCTTCCGAAACGTGATTCCTGGCGAAATGCAGTTCCAGCTTCCAGGTCAAAAGCCCTTCCTTCAAGGGCTGATGCTCTATTGCGAATTGCATAAAGTATTTGAATTTACGCAACGGGTCAATGGCCGAAAAAGCGCCCCTGGTTTTCGGCTCATTCCAGAAATTGACCGGCAAATCGCTCCATTCCAAAAGCCAGACCAGCAAATAAAGGAACAACTCCGCATCAACGCAATCCATGGGCAGGAGCACCCGTCGCATTTCGCCGAAATCCGAAAAAACCCGCATGCGCACGGCGCCCGGCGGACCGTAAAGCTCAAAATCCGCCAGGGCCTTTTGCCAGGCCTTTCGCAAGCCGGCCGCGCTCAAATCGGTCTTGTCCAATTCGCGCTGCAACTCAAGCTCCGGGAAAAGCAGCGCCGAATCGAGCCTGCCCTCGTTGACCGCCTCGAGCACGATCATTTTGCATTCGGCATGGTCCTCCCTCAGTTCATCTATCAGCGTGGACCAGAACTTTGCGGCGGAATTGGTAAAACGCCGCCCCCGGACAACCAATAACGACGCGCCAAATCGTTTTGCCGCATGTTTGTCCTGTCCGACTTCGAGCATATTTTTAACGTTAATTTAGCCGGGGTCGCCTGCCCTGAGCGAAGTCGAAGGGGCCTAGCATACTCCGCCATTCTGACTCCCGCCTTCAGCCTTTAGCCTTCTAAAAAGTGGGGTGAGTGACGGGGTTCGAACCCGCGACTTTCAGGGCCACAACCTGACGCTCTGCCAATTGAGCTACACCCACCGTAAAAATGCGCACAATTATAGGCAATCTCCAAAAGAATGCCAACAGAAAATACACTTAAACATAAACGCTCTTGACGGGGCCGGTGATTTCTGTCATCTTTTGGGAAATTAACGGAAATTGAATATGATTCAACTTAACGAAGAACAGAAGAAACTTGTGCAACAGTGGGTAAAAGAAGGTTCTACCCTCTCGGAGATCCAGAAAAAGATCACCGAGGAATTCAAAATCCACGTCACCTTCATGGACGTGCGTTTTCTTATCCTCGATCTCAACCTGAAAATCAAAGAGAATGAAAAAACGCCGGCCAAGGCGGTTGATTTGTCGAAATCAGCCCCGGCCGCCGCTGCCGAACTCGAAAAGCCGGAAGAGACAGGCGTCGCCGGCGCCGTCAGCGTGGAACTTGACCGCGTGGTCAAGGCCGGCGCAATCGTCAGCGGCAGCGTCACCTTCAGCGACGGCGTAAAAGCCTCCTGGTCCCTGGATCAATTGGGCCGCTTGGGCCTGTCATCCGGCAAGCAAAATTACCGGCCGAGCGAAGAGGATTTGCAGGCCTTCCAGCAGGAATTGGCACGCTTGATCCAAAACCGCGGGTTCTAAAATCCGATTTTCATCCCATCCGTACCGATAATTATTTTCCTCTTCAGATATTCGCTGCCCAACCGTAAAATTTCCTTTTCACGATCATTCCAGGCCGGATGAATATGCAGGCAGACAATTTTCCCGACATTTTTATCGGCCAGATAGGTAAAAAGTTCTTTGGGATCAAAGTGGGCCAGTTCAACCAGCAGGAGATCGGTCTTTTCGACAATGCCATCCAGATCGCGCGGCCCGGCAATATCGCCGGTATAAACCACCCGTCTTTTGTCGGCCAAAGTCGCGGAAAACGCAAAACTGTCGGTCGGCGCCGCAACGTCTTTCCTTGACTGAAAACGATGTTTCAGGTGGTTGGTGCGATAGACGGAGAAAGACGTTTTGGCGTTCCTGTAAATTTTCCCTTCTTTCAACGGAATGAATTCCAGTTGGAAAGAAAGGGTTTCGGGCATGAGATACATCATCCGCAAATATTCCTCCACCCCCTTGCAGGCTTTTGGTGGAACGAATATCTTCAGCGGCAATCCATTCCGTTTCCGCGACAGTTCCATAGTCTGGATGAGCATGGGCAGACCGGCAAAATGATCGGGATCCATGTGGGAGATGAAAACCGCCCGGATTTTATTGTAATTTACGCCCAGTCGCACCATGGAGGCGCTGCACGGCTCGCCGGCATCCATAAGGTAAATGTTATCGTCGATCTCGATTGCCACCGATTCCGTGTAACGGTTCCAGGTCGGTATGCCGGAAGCCGTTCCCAATAAATAAATTTTCGTCTTCATATTAGCCCGCAACCTAACCACGGAGATCACAGAGGCACAGAGGTTGGCAAAAGAAGAGGTTTCTTAAAATCTATTTTGCCTGAACGGCAAAACAGATTTTAAGCAAGACTTTTTCGTTGGAGCAGGAAGGAAGGTTTTTGTCCGTCTCCCAGCATTCCTCCAACTTAAGCCGTTTTTTT
>Ga0209749_1001253_pt1 | contig 23809 bp, 31 predicted proteins | sample EPASupsiteSAE347_FD_187267 | JGI IMG/M metagenome (GOLD analysis project Ga0209749, IMG submission 187267) | Bioremediated contaminated groundwater from EPA Superfund site, New Mexico - Sample SAE3-47 (SPAdes) (version 2) | ecosystem: Environmental > Aquatic > Deep subsurface > Groundwater >...
CTCCATAACCACCTCCCCTCCATAACCACCTCCCTCCCCCCACAACCACACAAAAACCAAAAATTCTCGCTTGACACCTGTGTTTCGCCGTGAGACACTGCCGAAACAAAAGTTTCAACGTTGGGAAAGCGTTGGGAAAGCATTGGGAAAGCGTTGGGGAACTTTGGTAAACCTTGAAACGCCGGAAAATGGCGTCGATGGAGGGCAGCGAGTCATGGTGCAGGAAAAAATCCGTAAACTGCTTCCGGAAATGACGCCGAAGTTCAGGGAAATCGGGTCCTATATCCTCGATCACGACCAGAGCGTCGCTTTTGCGTCCATCTATGCCGTCAGCGAAGCGTCCGGCGCGAGCAACGCCTCACTCGTGCGCTTCGCCAAGAGCCTGGGGTTCGAAGGCTACCAGAAAATGAAGCGCGAACTTCAGGACGATTTCAGACGCAGACTCAGTCCTTACGAAAAGGTCGCGCTGGCGGACCTCGACGCGCTGCCCGAGGAAAAAAGGCTGCAAAAGCTTTTCCAGAACGAAACGAGCAATCTCAAGGAGACGCTCGATATCGTACGGTACGAGGACCTGGCGGCCGTGGTGCGAAGTGTCCGGAACGCGAGGAACGTATTTCTCTGTGGCTTCGGTATATCGCGATATCTGGCGGGGATGTTCGAGTACATGCTTCGGGGATTTACGGGCAAAGGCGTGACACTGATCTCAGGATCGGTGTTCGACTATGCGCCCGCTCTCAATTCCTTCGCGGTGGGCGACACGATGATTCTCATAACCTTTCCGACCTATTCGGAGGAAGTGAAGCATGTCGCCAAAGTCGTGAAGGAAAGGGGCGGCACACTGAACCTCATAACCGATTCCGTCAATTGCCCCGTATACCCGCTCGCCGATACGACGATCAGGTGCATCACGAATTCCATCCTCATGACAAATTCCTATGTGGGGCCTCAGTCGGTCCTGCAGATCCTGGCTCACATGATCTTTCTCGACGCGAAGGATACGGCGATGGAGACGAGAAGCCGGACGATCAAGTTGCAGAAGGACGGTTACGGGAATCTGCAACGCGGACGCGAACCGAACGCGGATCACCCGACAAGGAGTGAAAAACAGTTTCCGCAAGGAGAATGAGATGCTGCCCACCGATACGCAGATGAAACGATTCGAGACACTGACCCAGCTTCCCGGCATTTCCGCGCACGAAATGCGCGTACGCGACTACATGAAAAAGGAACTCGCCCGATATTCCGCCCGTTTCGACGGCGAAATCGTGTTCGACGGGCTCGGCAGCGTCTTCGCGGTCAAAAAATCCAGAAAACCGGACGCGCCCCGCATGATGATGTCGGGCCATATGGACGAAATCGGCTTCGTGGTCAAACAGATAACGCCCAAGGGCCTCCTCAAGTTCTTTCCCGTCGGAAGGACCTGGGAACACGTCATCATGGCGCAGCGCGTCACCGTGTATTCGAGCATCAATGGCGCAAGCTTCCCGGGGGCCGTGGCCTCCATCCCGCCCCACCTCCTCCCTGAGGACATGGCGCACAAGCTCCTTTCCACGGACCAGATGCTGGTCGACATTGGAGCGGAATCGAAGGAAGAAGTGCTCGCCTCGGGAATCAGGCCCGGCGACATGATCGTGATCGACGGCGCTTTCGTCCCGCTCATGGGCGGCAAAAAGCTCCTGGCCAAAGCTTGGGACAACCGCTTCGGCTGCGCCCTGGCGCTCGACGTGCTCGAAGAAGTGGCGGACGAAGACCTCGACGTCGATCTCTACATCGGTGCCACCGTCCAGGAAGAATCGGGCCTGCGCGGTGCCAGAACTGCCGCGGCCATGATCCACCCCGAACTGTCCTTGGTCTTCGAGTCTTCCGCCGCCAACGACGCTACGGGCGACCCGGAAGAGCTGGGGCAACAGGGCAAGGGCGTGCTTCTGCGCCACCTGGACAGGACTTCCATCACCCATCGCGGACTTTTCATGTATTCCACGGGCCTTGCGGAGAAAAAGAACATCCCGTTCCAGTACTTCATGGCGCTGGGCGGCACCGATTCGGGCGAAATCCACACCTCCGGATCAGGCTGTCCCTCCATGACCATGGGCGTGCCTTCGCGCTATATCCACACCAATTCCACCATCATGGATTACCGCGACTACTGTGCGGCCAAGGATTTTGCGCTGGCATTCCTGCGCTCCATGAACCGCGAAACGCTTGAACGGGAGATCATGAGTTTCAGCAGGTAAGGCAAGACAGGATAACAGGATAAATACGACAGGATAACAGGATGAATACGACAGGATAACAGGATGGACAGGAGCGGGGCTGGGGTTTGCCATATGGACAATATCGATCCGCAGAAAATTGAATCGCCGGAGGGGTCTGCGAGCGTATATGTCATATGCTGGACGATCCACTCACCGAAAAAATCATCGGCTGCGCCTATAAAGTGTACAACACCCTGGGCGCAGGGTTCCTCGAAGCGGTCTACAAACGCGCGCTCATCATCGAACTGAGCAGGACCGAACTCCCTTTCGCCATGGAGGCACCCATTAAGGTACTTTATGGCGATAAGATCGTCGGATCGTATTACGCGGACATCATCGTAAACGATTCCATCATCGTCGAAATAAAAGCCGTCGACAATATCGTCAAAGTCCATGAGGTCCAGCTCGTAAACTATCTCCACGCCACAGGCATTCCGATAGGGTTGTTGATCAACTTCGGCTCCCGCGAAATCGGCATCAAGCGCAAGTACAGGGACCGCCAGCCGGACAAGGTGCCGGACAGGATAATCGGTCTGACAGAATAACTAGCCCGACAGGAGGCAGAGCAGAATAACTGTTTCGACAGGATACTTGGCCAGATACAGGCGCGACGGGAGATAGGAAAAAAGGGCTTTATCGAAGAGCCGCGCCGGAAGAAGTGAAGTCCTGCTGATCCTGTTATCCTGTCTCTCTATCCTGTTATCCTGTCTCTCTATCCTGTTATCCTGTCGCCTTCTATTGTATTATTTCTCCAACAGGTATAGTATTTCCATACTTGCAGGAGAAAATATGGCAGAAAAAATGGTCGATTTGCCCGGCTATTCGTATCTTGTCGATTTTTATGATAGTTACGCGAACCCAAAGGACAAGATAGCCCGTGAATGCGGCAGAGGAACGTTTACCAAGCTGAAGCAGGGGATCTACGTGACGCGTGCCGCCCTGGAGGAGGGCATTCCGATGGGATTGATCGCAAACCGCCTCTACGGCCCTTCATATATTTCGTTCGCATATGCGCTTCGCCTGTATTCACTCATTCCCGAAGACGTTCCCAATCCGACATCGGCGACATTCTGCAGGCGGCGAAAGAAGCGGTTCGATACGAGCCTTTGCTCATTTTACTACCGGGATGTTCCTGCGCGCGCGTATCCCGAGGAAATCGTCTATCGACAAACGGGCCGATGGCGCTTTCTGAGTGCTTCGCCCGAAAAGGCATTATGCGACGAACTGTCGACCGTCACCGGAATAAGGAGCAAGAAGGCGATGAGGGCTTTGCTGTTTGACGATCTGAGAATCGACGAAAGCGGATTTGAAAAACTCGACCGGCACCGTATCGTGCGGCTTGTGCCACTCTATGCGAGCCCCACCCTCGATATGCTGCTTTCTTTATGTTGCTCTCTTTGACAGGAGGATGATCCATGAATCACGCGCTTCGCGAACTGTTCGAGTCGAAAGTGCAAGAGAATAACGGCCTTCAGGAAAGAGCGTTCGCCGAGATTCTCCAGTCGATCGCTCTGCTCGGACTTTCCAGAAGCGATTTCTTTGAGAAAGCCGCGTTTTACGGTGGTACGGCCCTTCGCCTGCTGCACGGCCTGGACCGTTTTTCCGAGGACCTCGATTTTTCCTTGCGGGAACCCGAGCCGGACTTTTTCTTGGGAAAATACTTTGACTATATCGATACGGAGCTCAAAAGTTTCGACATACAATCGGAGATCCGGACAAAGGAAAAGAGCGCAGACGACTCCATGGAGTCAGGATTCATAAAAGCGAACACAGGCAAGCACATTCTGAAAATTACGTCCGTTCCCTCCCTAGCCGGTAAAATCGCCCCGGAGGCTCTCACGAAAGTGAAAATAGAAATCGACATCGATCCACCTGCCGGCGCAACGACGGTCGTGCGCTATATCGACGAGCCTCTGCCCTTTATCGTGAGAAGTTACGACCTGCCATCCTTGTTCGCCGGGAAAATGCACGCAATCCTGGCCAGAGCCTGGCGCAACCGGATAAAAGGGCGCGACTGGTACGATTTTGCCTTCTATGTCCGCAAGGGAATATCGTTGTCCCTGCCGCACCTCGAGGCGCGCTTGAGACAGACCGGTCACTATGTCGATGTGCAGCCGCTTACGCAGGAACGATTCATGGCTCTTCTGGAAACGCGACTACAGACCATCGATTTCAATGCCGCAAAACGCGATGTCGAACCTTTCATTATTCGCCCCCAGGCTCTCGATGTATGGAGCGCCGAGTATTTCAGCCACCTGGCGTCGCGCATCAGCTACGATACTCCGGCAGAATGACTGGACCGACAGGGCAAGCAGGACAACTTGGCCAGATACAGGCGCGACGGGAGATAGGAAAAAATGGCTTTATCATAGAGCCGCGCCGGAAGAAGTGAAGTCCTGCTGATCCTGTCTCTCCATCCTGTTGATCCTGTCGCATTCTATGGAAGGTTTGACAAGTTTTATCGATAGCAGTATGGTAAGACGAGGGGGCTATCGATGAAAACGGTTACCGTATCCAGCAAATATCAAATAGTTATACCAAAAGAAATAAGAGAAACAATAGGACTTCATGCCGGAGCAAAACTTGAAGTCATCACCTATGGTTCCAGGATAGAACTGGTTCCAATTCAGTCCATCAAGAAGCTGAAAGGATCCTTTAAGGGTATAAATACAGAGATTCAAAGAGATGATGACCGAGTATGAATATTGTTGATTCCTCATGCTGGCTCGAATATTTTGCAGGCAGTTCAGTGGGAGAAAAAGTATCCTCGGCAATCGAAGATACAGAGCGCCTCATTGTGCCGTCGATTACTCTGTATGAAGTATTCAAAAAGCTCTTGATCGAAATTAATGAAGATAAGGCGATTTATGCAATTGCACATATGAAGCAAGGGACAGTGATTGATCTTGATGCTGATTTGGCGATCTATGCTGCGCAAATTGGGAAGCTGCATAAACTGGCAATGGCAGACAGCATAATATATGCAATAACAAGAAAGTATACGGCAACATTATGGACACAAGACAGACATTTCAAAGATCTCGAATCGGTGAAGTACTTTGAGAAAGAGTAAGCAGCTGATAACCGCGCCGGAAAGTGGGATCCTGCCTATCCAGAGTATCCGGGATGCGGTAGCGCAGAGCGAAGCATTCACCCGCCGCCTCCACGATCTTGACCCGGCAGGCAGCACGCTCCAATGGTGTGATCCCGATCACGATATTGAAGCCCAGAGCTTCGTCGGGCGATGGCGACAGACCGGCTTCGGCCAGGAGACCTGAAACCTTGATCCAACCTGAGTGGATTGGGCCCCGCCTCGCGAAGGCGATCCGCGCGTCCAGACCCATGCTGCGCAAGCGGCGCCGGACGGTGAAAAACCACTGCTCGGGCCGGTAGCCTTTTTTGTCCACAAGCTGGAACTCAAGGGCGGTCGCGTAGCCGGCATGCCCACTGCCGAGCCCGGTGGCAGGTCTGCCGTTTGAATTGCCGCTGATCAGGCCGCTGGATGGGTCGCCGGCGAAACGGAGCGCGGCATCGCCCGTCAGGCAGAGCGAGGCGAAGGCTCCCGACTCGTGCAGGGAGCGAAGGGTCACAGCCTGGATGCATTCACGCATCGCGTCCGATTTCCCCCCGGGGCTTTCCACGGCGGCGGCCGCCTCCAGGATTTCTTCCCGCATCATAGGCCGGTCCCATGAGGAGAGAGTGCGCCCCGTCGCTTTGCGTAACGCAGGAAGGCCCCGGCGGCGCGCACTAGTCTCGGCCGGCCTGTACGCGCCGCCAAACCTTCAAGCCGCACCAGGTCCAATTGCTGGATGTCGGGTTGGTTGGAGTCAAATTGCTTACGGTCCAATTGCTTGAGGCCAAATTGGCCAGGGGCCGGTGGCGCAGGATTCATCCCGGCCGCCTCGAACCTCTCCTCGTCCCATTCGCCACCTTCGACAAAACAGAAGTCCAGGAGAGCCTTTTCGGGGAGAGCGACGCGCACCCGGATTCCCCCGATATCGTCTGCGACGGAACCAAAAAGGAGATCGCGGGGCAAGGTTGCATACGCGTAGCGGCCGAATACGTTCTCGAAGACCTTCGCGGGTCGCGCTGTCACCGACGTGTATTCGGCGCCGGAACCGGCCGTAGCAGTCGCGCCCGCCGCACCCGATTGTGTCGCACCCGCCAGCACCCCGCACCGGGCGAGCAGCCAGCGCCCCGAAAGATAGGAAGGCGGGTACAGGGGCCCGGCCAGGCCGGAGCCGTCGAGACGGGCATGCCGCCAGGGTTCGGCCAGAGTGAACAGGCCGCGCCGAAGCTCGAGGACTTTGCCGGCCTGGCGCCAGCGGTATAGTTCCGTGTGTACACTCGCAGGTTCCTCGCCGGACAGGAGCAGGACCATTTCGAAGTCGAACCAGGCTTTGTCCGCGAAGAATCGCAGCAAATCGTCAAATTTCATCAGTGTTACTATACACTATTGTTCAGTATCGTGCAAATAATGTTCAAAATTTGTTGCCGAGTCCATTTTTCTGCAAATCCTCCAGCAGTACCACATTCCGGTACGGCCGTGCTGCGCTTGCCAGAAAAAGATTCATGGAGAAGTGGACCGGAGTGGAAAGCCAAACTCTTTCTCCCGCCTGCGACGTGAATCCGCCTTTTCTCTTGCCGACTCGCCGGGATAAGATTGCCTGTCCCGGACAGGAGTGTATACCAGTGTCTGACCCCATTTCCCGGTATCAAGCCATAGTCATTGGAGGCGGGCCCGCGGGCCTCTTCGCTGCGATCCGACTCGCGCAGGCCCTTGCGGCCGAGTCCCAAGCGCACGCATCCCCCTCTCGGACTGGCGGCGTGCTCCTTCTGGAGCGCAAGGGCAAGCCCGGCCGGAAGCTCCTCCTCTCGGGCTCCGGGCAGTGCAATATCACCCACGCAGGCGAAATGGCCGACTTTCTTGCCCGCTATGGCGGCGGCGCCAAACCGGAAACTTCCAGTGCAGGTCGGGCCAAACCGGAGGCGGCAAGCCGCTTCCTCAAACCGGCCCTCTATGGCTTTACCAATGAGGAACTCCTTGCGTGGTTTCGGGCGCGGGGTATCGAATTCGAAACCGAAGAAAACGGCAAAGTTTTTCCCGTGAGCCGCCGGGCGGCTTCGATCCTCCAGGTTCTTCTTGCCGAATGCGAAAACCTCGGCGTGAGTATCGAAACGGACCGGCGCGTCCGCAGCATCGAAAGGCTCCCGCGGGCGACGGATGCGACAGGAGCCCCGGACGGCGACAAGACCGGCGGCTTCCTCCTGCGTACTGAGCTGCCCGAAAATAGTATGGCCAACGGCACCAAAACCGCCGAATATGCCGAATACAGCGCCCCTGTCGTCCTCATCGCCACAGGTGGATGCTCCTATCCCGGCACGGGAAGCTCCGGCGACGGCTATGCGCTCGCGGCTTCGCTGGGACACCGTATTGTCCCGCCAAAACCCGCGCTCGTATCGGTTTTCGTACGGGACTTTGCGCTCAAGGATCTCGCCGGGCTCTCCTTCCGTAACGCGGGCCTCACGGTCCGGCACGGTGGCAAGAAGATCCTGATTAAGGAAGGCGACCTCCTCATAACGCACGAAGGCCTCTCGGGGCCGCTCATCCTCGACGCGTCCCGTCATATCGGGGAAGGCGACATCCTGGAAATCCGCTTTGCGACCAATACCATCGACGAATTCCGCTCCCGCCTCGATGCCGGACTGAAAGCCAACCCGCGCCGTCTGGTGAAGACCGTTCTGGCGGACATCGGTCTGACCAAAAGCCTGGCGGACCGCTTCTGCGAAAACGCGGGCATCGGTCATGATGAAACCGCGGCGGTGGTCACACGCGAAAAACGCGACTCCCTTTGTCGCTTCGCCTGCGCATACCCCTTCGAAGTCGCGCGGCTCGGAGACCTCGATACGGCGATGGCGACGTCAGGCGGCGTGGAACTTTCGCAGGTAACTGCGGGAACGATGGAATCGCGGATAGCGCCCGGGCTCTTCTTCGCGGGCGAAGTCCTCGACATCGATGGCGACACGGGCGGCTACAACCTCCAGGCCGCCTTTTCGACGGGCGCACTCGCGGCCACGGGCATGGCCGCGGCCCGTGGCAACGGCCCATGAAAAACATAATTTTGTTGCAAAATAGAAGTTCAAACTCTATACTGCAAACATGATGCATGCCGCTCCCGACAAACCCGATACGGGATATATATCGCGTACTGCCGCAAGTGAGCTTCACCGCTTATTGGAGGAATATCCTGTCGTCTCCATCTTGGGGCCGCGACAGTCGGGGAAAACGACGCTTGCACGGACCGAATGTCCGGGATTTTCGTATGCCAACCTTGAAGATCCTGAAGTCCGTTCCCTCGCGACCGGGGACCCGCGCGCTTTTTTCTCCCGGTTTCCTTGCCCTGCGATCATCGACGAAGCCCAGCATCAACCGCAACTCCTGTCCTATATCCAGGCCAAGGTCGACGAGGCAGGCAAGAACGGGATGTTCATCATCACGGGGAGTAACCAGCTCCGTCCTGGCGAAGCCCTGACGCAAACCCTGGCGGGGCGAGTAGCCGAACTCACCCTCCTTCCATTTTCCCTCGAAGAGCTGGGGGATCGAATCGCGGGAAAAGCCAGGGAAGACATTCTCTTCACCGGTTTCCTGCCACGCATCAGCGCACACGGCCAAGAACCTGGCCGTGCCTACCGAAACTACCTCCGGACCTATGTCGAGCGGGATCTCCGGACGCTTATAAATGTCAAAGATCTTTCGAAGTTCGAGATATTCCTTCAACTGCTCGCGGGGAGGACGGGAAATCAGTTTGTGGCCTCATCGATTGCAAGCGAAGTAGGTGTTTCGTACAAGACGGTCCAGGAATGGACATCGGTGCTCGAAGCTTCCTGGATCGTGTTCCGTCTGCAACCGTATTTCGAAAACTACGGCAAGCGGATCACCAAGGCGCCCAAACTGTATTTCTACGAACCCGGGCTCGCGATCCAGCTGCTCGGCCTCGATTCCCCGGAAAGGCTCGTCCGCGATCCGCTCTTCGGAGCGCTGTTCGAGAACATGGTCATCGTCGAGGCCATCAAAGCCCGCCTTCACCGAGGCAAAAATCCGGGACTCTACTTCTTCCGCGACTCTACAGGTACCGAAGTCGATCTGATCATCGACCGGCGTCCGCATCCGATTCCCGTGGAAATCAAATCGGCCACGACCTACCATCCGGAGTTTTCCCGCAGCCTTGAGCGCTTCAATGCCTGGTCGGGTTCCGGGCGACAAGGGGTAGTCGTCTTTGGTGGGGACCTGGAATTCCGGACTCCGGAACTCTCCTGCATCAATTTCCGCTCCACGTCGGCTCTTGTTTCCGGACTGTAGTTTGACCAAATGTAAAGCCGGGTTGCAAAAAAGCATAACCAAATGCAACTAGACTTGCGATTGGTCGTGAATCGATGTATTCTGGAGCCATGATTCGAAGAATCTGGTGGGAAGACAGGATACGAACACTCCTGGAGCACAGGCCGATTCTCTGGCTCTCCGGAGTCAGGAGATCGGGAAAGACCGTGCTCTGCCGCAGCCTCGAAGGGATACGCTACTTCGATTGCGAACTTCCGTCGGTCCGCAGGGAAATGGAAGATCCCGAAGCCTTTCTCGCATCGATGGGCGCAGGGACTCTTGCGCTGGATGAAGTCCACAGGCTCGATGATCCGGCCCTCCTGCTCAAGATAGCCGCCGACCATTTTCCCGCCCTCAAGATCATAGCGACAGGATCGTCCACGCTCGGGGCCTCGGCAAAATTCCGCGATACCCTGGCAGGACGCAAAAGCGAACTGCGGCTTACTCCTCTGTGCGAACAGGACAATGCCTTCCCCGGATACGGCGACCGTGACCGCCGCTTTTTGAACGGGGGCTTGCCCGGATTCTTCCTGGCCGAAAGGCGCGACGACAGGGATTATTCGGAGTGGATGGAAGCATTCTGGGCCCGCGATATCCTCGAACTTTTCAGGCTCGAACGCCGTGCGTCCTTCCTGAAGTTTGCGGAACTGCTGCTCGCCCAAAGCGGCGGAAGATTCAATGCCTCAAGCTTTGCCTCGGCCTGCGGCGTCAGCCGCCCGACCATCATGAACTATCTCAGTATCCTCGATGCGACCCGGCTTGTCCGTGTCATACCGCCATACCACGGCGGGGCGGCAAAGGAAATCGTCGCCACACCGCTCGTGTACGGATTCGACACCGGATTCGTCGCCTGGGCGCAAGGGCTGCACGAAATTTCCGCCAAGGACAGGGGCTTTTTCTGGGAACACCTCGTGTTGAACGAACTGGATGCCGGCCTCGACCACGGCGATATCATGACCTGGCGGGACAAACAGGGCCACGAAGTGGATTTCATCCTGTCCCTGCGCGGGAGGACGCCCGCGGCCATCGAAGTGAAATGGAAAGCCGATGCCTTCGATCCAGCGGGCATGCGCGCATTCAGGAATCTCCACCCCGGGACGCCAAACATTGTCGTGGCGAGCGATATCGCGAGACCCTACGCGCGAAACATCGGAGGACTCGACATCACCTACTGTTCCCTGTCCTCGCTCATACAGATTCTTGTAGCACTCCCGCCCGAAGCGGCCCGGGACTGAATTGCGGGGCAGGATACCAGGACAGACAGGATCAACAGGACAGACAGGATCAACAGGACAGACAGGATCAACAGGACAGTTTTAAGGTCTTGAGAACTACAAACGTTCCTGTACATCTTGTCTATCCTGTGTTCCTGTCTTTCTGTCTTGTTCCGCCCGCCCGGTATCCTGTCTTTTCTTATTGACAAGGCGCAGCTCTTCACACGAGCAGCCGCGCAATAGCGTCCGGCGAAAGCATGGCCGCATCTTCGGGGGGCGTCGCGAACGAGAAAGGTGCCTGAAAATCAGGGAGTGAGCGTTCCTTCCGTCAGTGTCACCCCGTCGAGCGTACCCGTTCCGGAGAATACGGCGGTGAGGTTGCCCTCGGCACTCAGCGAGAAGGTGACTGTTATCGGCTCATTCGTATCGATCTCGGTCTCCCCGGAAGGCAGGTTGCCGTCCCAGCCGCTATAGGTGCCCGTGAAGACGTTCCCATCCATCGTACCGTTGCACGCGAACCAATAGCTGTTGTCGGCTGTATTCCAGCCCAAGTCGAACATCGGGCCATCCATGACGCTCAGGTGGACACCAGTAGCGTTTTCGCTTTTGATAACCCGATCCGCGAAGTCCCATTCACCCTTGATGTCGTCGAACGTCAGGCCGGTGCCGAGGTTGCAGCCGACGACAAGCAGGGCGAGGAGAAGCGCGATGCCGATACATCTTTTTGTCTTCATCGAAAAACTCCTTTCGGGAAGTGATCGCAGTATAGCTTGCGTTGTTCGCGTCGTCAAACTTCATTTAGAAGCAAAATAACAAAATCAGGGAATCCGATAACGAAGCAGCTCGGGGTTGAATTGCGGGACAGGGTACCAGGGTACCAGGATGTCAGGATGCCAGGAGCGACAGGCCCGTTTTTAAAGCCTTAAGAGCTACAAACGTTCCTGTACCTCCTATACATCGCGTTACCCTGTCTTCTCTTCTTGACAAAGCCCACCGCCCTCACACGAGCAGCCGCGCAATAGCGTCCGGCGAAAGCAGGGCCGCGTCTTCGGGGCGCTCCAGAAAAGCGACGACATCGGCGGCCACTTCATTGAAGTCCAGAGCGGCGGCGCGAGCGGCGACAATTGTCCGCCACGCGGCCGCGGCGTACGGCGCGGTCGGTGTGGAACCCTGCGCGAAAGTCGGCGTGGAATCCTGCGCCGGCGCATCCTGGGCTAAAGCCGCCGCAAGCAGCGCCAGGTTCGGCTCGACGGGAGGGCGCCTGGACCGGTACCAGACAAGATCGTACCAGTCCCGTCCTTTTGTGTAAGGCCGCGCAAGGAGAGCATGCACTTTGCCCGCCATCAGAGAAGGCAGGTCATGATGGCGGACCGAAAAGAGCACATGACGATTCAAAAGCCTCGTTTCGGTCGAAGCGCCGGCAGGAGGCTTTGTGTCGATTTCCAGTTTGATGGAGAGCTTTTGATCCGGCCTGTCCGCGATGCCGACGTCCATCGGCAGACCCGCGAAACGGAGCCATGCAGTATGAACCGTTTTCCGGTCGTTCCAGGACGCCTCGACATCGAACCCCTGATAGCGCACGTCGCGAAGGAGCTTCGCCATCCACTCGCGGGGCTTGTACCCTTCCTCCGTTTCCAGCGAAAAGTCGAGATCTTCGGAAAATCGGGGCAAGTCGTACAGGAAGCGCAACGCGGTACCGCCTACGAACGACAGAGATTCGAAGGCACGCGATTCATGGAGGCTTCGCAGGGTGATCGCCTGGAGGTACTCCCTCAGGATATTGGTCCTGCCTGCAGGACTCGGCGACTGCAGGGCAAGCGCGACGGCTTCGCTTCTCACCATTTTTCTCCTTCCATTGCGACTATAACGACTCGAATCCGAGTCCCGTTTCGTCCGAATACCCGATAAAGGCGCGCCAGGCGCGATCGAGACGGGGGCTGCCGGCAGCGGACACAACCCTGGCCAGAACCTCGCGATCGATCGCGTGCGGATCGAACCGCATGGATGCCATCCGCCCGGCGGTCCATTCGCCGCTCTCCAGATACCACAGATCCAGCAAGGCTTTTTCGGGAGTCGCGATCCGCACCGGAGCGCCCAGTACGATCTCGGTCCGGAAACCGGCAAAGAGCGAAGACCGTATGCTCCTGTATCTGAAACGCCCGGCCGTATTTTCGAAGCTGCGCGTGCTTCGGGGAGTTACCGAAGTGTACAAAACCGTTTTTTCAGGGATTACGCCGTACCAGGACAGCGCCCATAACTCGGAAAGATAGGACGGCGAATAGAGGGCAGCGGCCAGTGCGGCGGGATTCAAGGGGCTTTTGCGGAAAGGACCGCCGAACGCGTACAGCCCGCGCCTGAGTTCGAGGAGCTTGCCGCTGCGCTTGAATCGATAGAGCGAAGTCCGCACGGCTTCATCGCTTTCGCCGGACAGGAGGCACACCGAAGGGTAGTCGAAGTACGGCTGCTCCCCAAAGCGTTCAAGAAGATCGGTGAATTTCATCAATTACAATAATATACATATATGTTCATTATTGTAAACAATATTATCAAGATTGGCGCCGCGAAGCATTCCGCACAAAACTCGTACGACTAATGTGTGTCGACAGTGAACGCATGGTTGCTATACAAGGGCTGTCGCAAGATATAAAAGCTCTGCGGCATTTCCTGAACGTTACTGTTAATCCTGTCCAAGGGCATCACCGCGCCCCGCGCTTGCACGCCTTGTCGCGCAGCATTTTCGCATCCGCCTCGGCGAGAAGGGTGGCCAGGTCCATATCCGAGCCGACCGGCCGCAAGGCCATACCCAGCGTCACACCTATGGCGCGGCGCCTCGGGTTAATCCGCTTCCATTCGGCGACCGCCTGTTGAAGCCGGTTTTCGGCCAGCGTCGCGCCCTCGATTCCCCCATCCAGAAACACGATGAACTCATCGCCACCCATGCGCGCGAGAAGATCGGACTCGCGGAAAGAGGAGCGGAGAAGCTTGCCGAACTCGTTCAGCGCAAGGTCGCCCTCGGGGTGGCCGAAGTCGTCGTTGATGCTCTTGAAATTGTCGAGATCCAGGACCATGACCACAAAGGCCGCGGGGAACCGCTTCGCCCGATCGAACATGGCCTTGGCCATTTCTTCCAGCCCCGAGCGGTTGAACAGCCCGGTGAGCTGATCGCGGATCGATTTTTGATAGACATTCTTGAACATATGCTCATACGGCTTGTTCAGGCCTTCCTCGATCACGAGTTCCCAGATGAGCCCATACGATATGACCTTGAAAAGGTGTCCCAAACCATTGAGAGCGCCGTATACGTCCACATAGAAAGTGAAACACAGTTCGGAGGCCATCATGAAAACGATGGCGAGGATCACATAGCCCGAGACGTTTTCCCCTGTATGGGCGCGCGTCTTCTTCAACTGGATGAGCGCAAAAGCTCCCATCAGAACGATCAGGATTTCCGCGCCTTTTTTGAAAGGGGTCAACCCGACACCATCGACATAGCAGGCGGGGAATATTCCCGACACAATCGAAGCCGCCAGAAGGGCGGTGATGGCCCCAAAACCCAGATGCAGCCATAGTTTGACCGGCCTGCGGCGCAAAACCAGCGGCACAATGCATATCGACGAGATCTCGAGCAGTCTGCCCGCTATCCAGAACTGCGTGGCGATGTTGGTGGTCGCTCCCGGGATGAGGTTCATGCCCTTGTAGGTGAGAAGGTGGGCACTGTCCAGGAGCGCGACATAGAAAAATGCCACGCTTATAAAAAGGAGCATGGAGCTTTCGGAAAAGCGGTAGGTACGCGTCCCGATGATATAGAGGGAAAGAGCGATGAACACGCTGGCCGTTTCCACGGCGATATGGAACAGAAGGTAGTTTTTCGTGCCAATCAGCAACAAAAAAACCGCGAATGCCAGGATTCCGGTACCGACGCGCCGTATCAGGTCTTTCTGTTTCTCCATAACCTCTCCCCGGTGGGGCATGCTACCTTGCCGGGGACAGGATTGTCATCTTCCATTGCCATTTACGCCCGCGCCATTCACGCCCGCGCCGCCGGGTTTTCCGGTTGTATCGGGTTTGCCGGAGCCGGAACCGCCCGCAGCGCCGGCAGAACCGGCAGAACCAGCAGAACCAGCAGGGCCTTTTGAGCCCGCCGGGGGGCTGGATTGGATTTTCGATTTGGCCTTGAACGCATTGCCTTTCGAAGCCTGTTCCAGGGCGAGAGCGAGGGCGTCGACCGCAGGCCGGCCTTCGGCGGCATAGGCTGCGATGGAATCCAGAACAGAAGCGAGATCGTCGTCGGCAAGGGGACTTTGCGCAAGGGCGACGGTGAGGCGCAGCCGGTCGCCCTGCGGCAGGCGGTACTCCGCTTCGGCCGCGGCGACGACCGACAGGGTCGCGAGCGTGCGGGCAAGCGCGGCTTCGGCCCTGTCGTTTGCGATGGAGAGATGGCGCAAAGAGGCGTCCAGGGCGGCCGAGAGCTCGGGTTCGCCGATGCCCGCCCTGAAGAGGATGGCGGTCTGTTCCACCGATTCGGTCGCGCGATCCCGGCTTTCGGGAAGAAGGCCGCGGTTTTTCATGGCGGCGGCGATGGCGCATGCGCGCGCCGAGTCGGTGCGGAGCGTGGCCAGCAGCGTCGCCTGAGGCACATGCTTGCGCGCGCCTTCCTGCAGACGCGACGCAAGGAGCGAGTCGGATAGTCCCGCGTCGCGAAGCTGGGCGGCCAGTATCTCGGTTTCGGGCCGGATCGAGCCGTACGAGGCCGTATTGGCGGATTTTGCGAACCACGCGGCCAGGTCCTGCGCGCCAAGGGAAAGCGGCGCGAGAAACGCGGCCGCGAGAAAAAGCACTGTGGCGGAAATGCGTGTCATAGCGCTACAGCCTCAGGAGGCTGCTTGAGCCTCCGAATCCGTCGTCTATTTTGGTACTGACCGCGGGATCGTCGATCCAGGTCTCGCCATCCAATATGAAATTGTAGGTATACACGCGGTTTTTCTTTAATGGAACGCTGATTTCCCAGGTCGAGCCCGGGGCGGAACGTCGCAGTTCGTAGCCTTCGCCGTTCCAGTCGTTGAAGTCGCCAGCGAGGCGGACGGAAGCCGCCTGCGGCGCCGAAAGGACAAAGCGCACAGTGACAGTATTCGAATTCCGGGGACCGAAGAGCACGCCGAGACCGAGGCCCAGGACAAATATCGCGGCCGCAGCCGCGGCCATCATGCCTAAAGGCCGGCGGTGGCGCAGCCGCGGCGCGCTGTCCGCGGCCGCGATCGCGGCCATCACATCGTCGGCAAGATCTGTCGCGACGGTAGTCGCGCCCACTGTTGCGACTACCGCGTTTTTCGCGACTACTGTCGCCGCTACGGCGTCTTTCGCGACTACTGTCGCGCCCACTGTTGCGGCTACCGCCGCAACAGTGAAATCCCTTTGCATCAGGGGAAGGAGCGCGCCGAAACGCCGCGAGCATTCGCGGCATGTGCTGAGATGCGCCCGGAATTCGTTGAAATCACGGGGCGCTTCGGAATCGTCGAAACCGCCTGATTCCCAGGCTTCGACGAATGCGCGCGCTTTGCGGCACTCGGGCGAATCGGGACGGGCAGCCTTCCGGTTTTTCATCATATAGGTATACCTCGCGAATCGCGTGCCGGTTGCGCGTCTTCGAGAAAACTCCGCAAGGATTTGCGGGCGCGGAACAGGCGCGTTTTCGTCGCTTCCTCGCTTAAGGCCAGTACGCGGGCCGTTTCGGCCACGGAAAGCCCTGCGAAATAGTAAAACTCCACAGGCCAGCGCATATCGGGCGGCAAGGCGCGCACCGCGCGGCGCAATGCCTCGGCGTTCATGGCGCGGTCGGCTTCGTCCACGGGATCGACGGGAACGGCCGTGGAAAGTTCGATCAGAAGCGCCTCGGACTTGTGCTTTTCGGATCTTATCAGCCTGAAGCGCGTGCGCACATGGTTCGCGGCGATCGCGAAAAACCAGGACGCGAAGCTTTCGCCCTGCCTGAAAGAGGAAAGCGAGGAATAGGCCCGGACGAACACGTCCTGCGCGGCATCGCGCGCATCCTCGTCGGACTGCATGCGCGACCTGCAGAACGCGATGAGCCTGGAGCCGTAGCGTTCGACGATTTCGCGGTACGCGTCGCGGTCGCCTGCGAGCACTTTGCGTACCACTTCGTCGTCGTGTCCGGCGCCCGGGCTCGTTCCGCTCATGTGTAAAAAGATAACACCCCGCAACACCCCGCGAGCGGATATTTGCCGGCATTCCGGTTTTTACTGCAACCGGCATGCATTTGGGCGCGTATCTCTAGGTGAAGCGAATCCCCGACGGGGATAGTTTCGGAGGTACAGCATGAATATCGGTAAAAAAATGGCAAGCCTGGCTGCGATTCTGGCCTTGTCTTTCGTCGTGGCTCAGGGCGCATTCGCCCAGACCACCGATGAAATCGAACTTGAAGACGAGATTTCGGCCGTGGACGTCGCGGCGGAAGAGAACTCGGACGCAGTCCTTCTCAGGCTCAGTGTCGAATTTTCGGTGGAACTGGTCGAACTGCAGAGCCTGGCCGTCCAGGGCTACACGCCCGGCGAAATCTGGCTCGCCCTGGAAATTCAGGCGAACTCGGCCAACAGCCTCCAGGAAGCCGTGATCCTTGCGGCAGGCATGGACGGACACGGCTGGGGAGTTCTGGCCATGACCCTGGGGATCGATCCGGGCTCGGAAGACTTCCACGCCCTCAAGGCAACGATTGGAAACCGCCATACCAACAATGAGTTCCCCTCCAGCGTGAGCGTGCGGCAGAACGCCAAAAAACCCAAGAGCGATTCAGGCCCCAAAGGCAAGAACGGCAGCGCCAGCGGCCGGGACTGAACATATGGCCATTATCGCCGTCGTCATCGCCGCAGGCATGGTTATGGCCTTCATAGTGGCCTTGGGATTCCCCCGTCGCAGACCCGGGAATCCCGACAAAGGCTACATTCGCGTCGATAAAAAATGGATCCCGATCAAAGAGTACTGTGCCCGCAAAAGGATCAAATTCTAAACAGCCCCGCCCGCACCGCAGACGAATTCCGTGTTATGTCGCTTGCGCGCACACGTGCGCTCGATTAGTATGTTCAGAGATTGAACATTCGCGTGCTCGAGGCCGGAACGCCGGCGCGCGCGGGACAGTCCCCGGTACGAAAAGCGCGATAGCGTGTTTCGGCCGCATCCGTCAGGCGGGGACAATTTTTCTCATGTAAAAACCGCGCCGCCAGAACCTCGAAAACCAGCACTTTGGCGGCGCGACCGTCAGAAAAACGTCCCGATCAGAAGTTAATAAATGGGGTCAGACCCCACCCCACGGTACTATTTCGGAATTCATGCATAAAGTTGAAGCAACAACCTGGTTTTGGTGCGTTGTAGTACTATGAGGTATTTCGAAAAATCGTTACTTCAGTATTTATCCTTAAAAGATAAAATGTAGCTTGAAAATATGTCAAAATACCCATATTATGACTTTGCTGCGTTCCGCAAAGCTTGCAGGGCTCAAACGCGATCCCGGGTCGTGGTGCTGAGGGAAGCTCAGGATGATGCGAGAAACGATTTTGGGCTGAAAACTTCAGGAGAAATCCTGAGGTTTATTGCGAATGGCGGACTCGAACAACTAGAATTCATCAATTCAAAGCCATGGGAGAAAAATCCGGATCCATCCAGAAAGATAATTGTGGATGGATACGAGTTTGTGTCGCTGATGAAAAGAGGGTATGTGGCGTTTATGTTCAACGAGATAACGGATTATTGGACGGTAAAGTCGTTTCACATTTCGGACAATGCCTGTATGCCATTCGTCGATGCGTTCAGGAAAGCGGGATTGCTTCCCGGAGGCGACCATGAGTGAGCGCATTTGCCCTGTGTGCGGGGTTGGGAAACTTGAGAGCGTGTCCCGCACGATCGCTCTTGCCGACCCGTCAGGGATTGAAAAGACCATACAGGTTTTAGAATATACGTGCCCCAGCTGCGGCGCAGAGGGTGATCTTTTCGGCGACAACGAACATGCCATCCAGAAGAAGTATGCGGAGATCCGTGCGGATGCCGTCGCATCGATGCTGGAAGAGTTTTCCGGGAAGGGTACGAGCTACTCGGCGGCGGAGCGCGTGCTGGGGCTTCCCCAGCGGACGCTTTCCAAATGGAAGAACAAATCGGTGGCACCCTCGGCCGGAGCGACGGCGCTGATGCGGTATATCCACCTTTTCCCCTGGCTTCTCGAGGTCGCCGACAACAAATTTGAAAAGAAGACAGCAATGCGAATCCATATCGCAGCCGCGATGCAGGATTTGTGCCACATGGCTAAAACGAACGACGTGAAAAGCGTGTCCGCCGGAATCGTCGAGAATACCAACAACGCACTATTCTTCGTATCGATGGGAAAATCTTCGGCTCTCTCTGCCCAGGCGCAACGGACGGCCACAACCCCCGCCGAACTAATGGTGAGTTCGGGAGCCTGCGAGTATACGTATGAAACTTGACACCCTGTTGATATGCGACGACATTCGCCAGGAAGCGGGCGGCAAACAGTCCCTTATGGGGCTCTACAACGATGCCATGATCTTCGAGGCCAGTCCTGAGGGAGTGCCCGCCTGGCCGAAGTTCACAAGGCTGGCATTTTTTATCCGTCTGTCATTCAACGAAGATGATAAAATCCGGAAAGGAACCAGCTTTTCTTTTTCGTTCAAACGGGGCGATGAGTCGGTCGAGATCGCGCGGGGGCCCTTTACGGTCCAGGAACCGGTACCTTCCCGGTTCGTCAACCTCTCGATCATGGCCAACCCCTTTGTCATCAATGGCCCCGGCGAAATGACATTCTCCCTCCTCCTCCTGGACGACCAGGGGAAGGCTTTCAAGACGTTTATTGGAGCGGGATCGATAAGGATCGAGCAGCGCTAAAGTTTGATTACGCATAAATTGTTGTCAGCATTACCATGGTGGGACAAGAATCGCGCGCCAAGTTAATATATGGGGTCAGACCCTCATGTATGCAGGCGTGATGATATGCCGCTGCTTCAAGTAAGAGATTGCCCGGAAGACATTTATAAGAAAGTCGCGCTGGCCGCAAAAAGGAAAAATAGAACTATCGCACAGCAGATAGTCGTTTTTCTGGGAAAAAGCGTAGGCCAGGAGCAACCGAATGTGGAAAGAAAAAAAACTGCTGCTAAAAAAGATCCAAGCAAGGAAAATCTCCGAAGAAGTCAAGAAAATCGATGCAGTGGCAATGATCAGAGAGGATCGGGACCTGTGACCGCCGTATTGGATCACTACGTTGAAGACTGGATCGAGTTGATCGATGATTTTTTTGAGGCAAAAGAACTTTGTAAAGAAGCATTAAGCGAAGGAATAAAGAACACTCATTCTGTCTATGATATGTATTACGCTGTTCTTGCAAGAAGAAATGACGCGACAATCCTAAAGAACGATGGGCAGCTGGGCCTGTTGTGCAAAAAGCTCAAACTGGAAGTGGTAATTTAAGCCATCGCTCAGTTGTCGACATATCCGTCGGCTATTCCTACTCCCGGGCGATGAAATTTTAATGGCAGACCATGTAAAAATCGACCTATGTTGCATGGCGGATCGAAAAATTCAATAAGGTTTTTGCATGAAAGCTCGGATAGCTTCAATCCCCGTCAGGGCAAAAAAATAGAGCCAAAAGGGACATCTTGCGGTGTTTATATAAACCCTTGTGGCCCTGGCTCTTATACATCGCATGGTAAAGGCTTGGCAAGTATTGTCAAGCAAAGTTAATAAATGGGGTCAGACCCCCTTTCGGCTTTTGGCGAAATTTGGCATGAAGTTATAACCTTGGGGGATAAGACTATGTTTTCCGGAAAGACACTATTGATTACCGGCGGCACCGGCTCGTTCGGCAACGCCGTTCTGAAGCGTTTTCTTAAAACCGACATCAAGGAAATACGCATATTCTCCCGCGACGAAAAGAAGCAGGACGATATGCGCAAGCTGTATAAGAACGACAAGATAAAATTCTAGGGGCTGTATTAGATAAACCTCTAAATTGAGCACCATTTTCTAAGAATTTTGAGCTGGTTTTTAGGTGTCCCGTAGTTGAAACGGAACTCACATTCTTTCAGAAACAAATGGAAATACTTCTTATCAATACCGTTGTACTTTCTTAAGACTCTCTTGGCCTGATTCCAGAAGTTTTCAATTTCATTGATATGGTTCTTTTCATCCACAAATACATCTGAATGGTTTATTCGATGATGATGGAATTCACTAACGTCCAATGCATCATAACTGTGATAAGCATCTGTGTAGACAATGCTATCTGGCTTGATTTTTAGTGCTATTTCGTTCATTAAGGTCTTTGTCTTGGTATTCTCCACAATAACGGTGAAAACTCTGCCATGGCGCTTTAGCATGCCAAAGACGACTACTTTTCCAGCTGCTCCTCGACCGCGTTTGCCTTTACGAACTCCACCGAAGTAGCTTTCGTCAATTTCAATATCTCCTTGAAATATTTCTTGTGCTTCGATCGCTAGTTTTCCTGCAATTTCTTGACGCACTTTACGGTAGAAAAGGATGGCTGAATTTGCTTGTATCCCGAGCAAGTTTGCTGCAGATCGAGCAGTCACTTCTAGCACAAAGTATTCCAGCAAGCGTAACTGCGTGCTTTTGCTTAATCTGCAATGACTTATTGCCATAACGGCAGTATATCATGACACTTTATCTACTTCAGCCCCTAGAAAATAGCTGCATTTATGCTGTTACAATTAAAGCGCTGCGGAGTACCGGATCAATCCTAGGTACAAAAGCGACAGGATTTATTATTGATAATATTGAGGGCGTGGATATAAATGAACCCATTGATTTAATTTATGCTGAAGCAATTATGAAATACAATAATAAGGGGCTTCAGACAATTGTGTAGGAACATGTGGTAAAATGAGCTTATGAACGAGTCACTTGAGGAATTCTATAGTCATCTGCTAGGCGTGGGAAGCCCCTGGGAAGTTGAAGAAATCACACGGAATAGTGAACCGTAACCGTCAAATTTGCACCATCTGAAAGAGATAAGAAAATCGTTTAAGCTTTCCGGCAACGGGAGGCAAAGGGATGTATCTCAGGAAAGACAGGACGATATACCTTGTGGCCGGCATCACGGACATGAGAAGCAGATCAACGGACTTTCTGCCATAGCCCAGGACAAAATGCCGGGAGGGCCGCTTTCTGGAAACTATTTTGTGTTTCAGGGGAAGACGAGAAAAGTAATGAAGATCCTTTACTGGGACAGGACAGGATTCTGCCTGTGGACAAAGAGGCTTGAAGAAGAAACCTTTCCCTGGACCAAGAAACAGAAAGGCATGATCGAAGTGGAACGGGATCGATTTAAGCTGTCAAGGGCGGTTTAAATTTTCCGGTTTTAGACTAATTCCGGAAAGTTATCACCGACTGTGACACGGAAGGCGGTCGTGATCTGTATGGCGAGACTTGCGCACCTGATGTGGCACTGAGCCCTTGACGCCCAGCATGAATACGAACGGAGGGCCGCGTAACGATCTTGTGAAATAAGAAAGTCGAAGGAACGCGGAAGAGAGGGTCATGGAGAGAACGATTATCATGGCGGGACACGATTGTTCGCAGCATGGCGCGAAACACCGTCGTCGCAGCAGTTTGATCTGTCCCAGCGAACCAGTACACTGAGCTTTAGGCAGTACCTAAACGCTCGAATAGCAGATTGTTCCTGATGACCGTTCTTTTTTTCTTCCCAAAGGGCTTGACAAACTTCAACATAGCAGCTGCGGGGTAGTTCATCAAATTTTGAATAAGAGGAGAGGAATCATTGAAAAAAATCTTATTCATATATGGCACAAGGCCTGAAGCTATAAAGATGGCCCCACTTATAATAGAGCTGAAAAGGCATCTAGTTGATTTTTCGGTGAAAATATGTCTGACCGGGCAACATCGAGAAATGCTTGATCAAGTTAATAAATTTTTCGAAATAAATGACGATTACGATTTGGAGCTTATGCTACCAAATCAGACATTGCCTCATCTTACAGCGCGTTGTTTGACTGGTCTTGATGATATTTTTGCAAAGGTAAAGCCGGATCTTATCTGTGTTCAAGGAGATACGACAACAGCAATGGTAGGGGCAATGGCTGCGTTTTATAGAAAGATTCCAGTAATGCATCTAGAGGCAGGATTACGGAGTGGAGAGAAATATTCGCCATATCCTGAAGAAATGAATAGAAGGATCATCAGCCAGATTGCCGAATATCATTTTGCGCCAACTTATACCGCAAAAGATAATCTTTATAAGGAAGGAATCACCAAGAATATTTATATGGTTGGCAATACGGTTATTGATGCGCTTCAGCTGGGCCTTAGGCTTATGAAAAAAAGAGGGGATGATGAGTATAAGAGATTCTTTTCATTTCTTGACTTATCAAAAAGGATAATTCTAGTTACGGGGCATAGGCGAGAGAGCTTTGGTAATGGTTTTGAGAATATTTGCGGCGCAATTCATGAAATTGCCGAACGTTATATAGACATCGAGATTGTCTACCCTGTCCATTTGAACCCAAATGTGCGCGAACCTGTTTTCAGAATCCTTGATGCAGTCCCCAATATTCACCTTATTGAACCGTTGGACTATCCAAACCTAATATGGCTCATGGAGAAGTGCTATTTTGTGTTGACGGATTCTGGCGGTATCCAGGAAGAAGCCCCATCGCTTGGCAAACCTGTTCTTGTGATGAGAGAAGTGACTGAACGTATGGAAGGAATAGAAGCGGGAACTGCCATACTCGTAGGCACGAATAAGAAATCTATTCTTTCTGCGATGGAAATGCTATTGAATGATGAAAGGGCATATGAAAACATGCATAAAGCGGTAAATCCTTATGGGGATGGTACGGCAAGCATGAAAATATCATCGATTTTACTTCAAAATACAACATATTGAGGAAATGGATAATGAACGACTTTAG
>Ga0209749_1001259_pt1 | contig 23701 bp, 16 predicted proteins | sample EPASupsiteSAE347_FD_187267 | JGI IMG/M metagenome (GOLD analysis project Ga0209749, IMG submission 187267) | Bioremediated contaminated groundwater from EPA Superfund site, New Mexico - Sample SAE3-47 (SPAdes) (version 2) | ecosystem: Environmental > Aquatic > Deep subsurface > Groundwater >...
CTCCGGAGTTCTTCCTTTTTGCGGCTGGGAGTGCCAAAACGGTCCGCCAGCTTTTTCACCCGCTCCCGGGCCTCATCCAGCACCTCCATCTCCACTTTCCCGCGGAAGACTTCGCTGCGCATGTCGAGATAAGAGAATGTTTTGGTCTGCAAGAGAACGCCGTGGATGATGTCGGCTATCTCCTCCATTTCGGCGGGGCCCATCCCCCGCTGGGTGAGCCAGGTGGTTCCCAGGCGGATGGCGCTTGGGTGCGCAGCGGAAGTATCCCCGGCGATCGTGTTCTTGTTGCAGATTATTCCCGCCAGGTCCAGTAGACGGGAAGCGATCTCGCCCCTTAGCGAGACGGAGGTGGTCGTCTTTACGGCCTTAAGATCAATCAGCAGAAGGTGCGTGTTGGTGCCGCCGTAAGCCAGCTTGAAATCCCTTCTCTTCAGGGCTTCCGCCAGTGCCCGGGCGTTTTCCAGCGTCCGCCTCTGCATTGTCTTGAATTTTTCGGTAGCGGCGATTTTGAAGCAGACCGCCTTTCCGGCGATCTGGTTTATGTGGGGGCCGCCCTGCTCTCCTGGAAAGACGGCGGCACTTATTTTTTTCGCGATTTCCGGATCGGTGGCCAGGATGGCCGCCCCGCGCGGCCCACAGAGTGTCTTGTGGGTGGTGAAGGAGACGGCATCGGCTATTCCCACCGGGGAAGGGTAGAGCCCGGCCACCACCAGGCCCGCCGGGTGGGCGATGTCCACCAGGAAGTAGGCTCCGACCTCGTCGGCGATCTCCCGGAACTTCGTCCAGTCTATCGTCCAGGGATAGGCGGAGGTGCCCGCAATGATCATCTTCGGTCGAAAATCAAGCGCCAGGGATCGGATCTCGTCGTAGTCCAGGAGGTCCGTACCGGGGTTCACCCCGTAGGAACAGACAGAGTAGCGCTTCCCGGAACGGTTGGCGGTCCCTCCGTGGGTAAGGTGCCCGCCGTGAGCGAGGTTCATACCCATCACCTTGTCCCCGGGCGAAAGGAAAGCCTCGTAGACGGCGTTGTTGGCCGCCGCCCCGGAGAGGGGTTGGACATTAGGGAAGATTTTGTCGGCCGGATAATCCGGCGTGGCGAAAATTTCAGCCAGGCGACGCCGGGCCACGGCCTCGATGAAATCGGCATAGTCGCATCCCTTGTAATAACGCTTGTCCCCATAGCGGCGGTAGTAGGCGAGATGGCGGGGATAATCCAGCAGGGCCGCTTCGTCTTCCATCTCCATGCGCCACTGGGGGTAGCCCTCGGCGTAAATATTTGAGAAATTGGAGGCCAGGGCCTCCTGCACCGCCGGGGGGCATATTGATTCGGAGGCAATCATGATTAACTTCCGAAGCTGTCGCTCATCCTCTAAATTGATGATATCGGCGATATCGGAATCGAGTGCGGATAAACTTTCCTTGAAAAGGAAGTCGGGAGCGGTTTTTTCTTCCTGAACGGCGCGACTCATAAAAAAACACCTCTTAATAAAGTATACAGGCTGGAAGCTTTCAGCCGTCATCTTCTAATTCTCTCTTCCTCTTTTTTTCCCTTGCCGGCACAAAGAGATGTCGTTTGAGTGCTCACTGCAAAAGAAGGAAAATGTCGGCAAAAGGTGTATTACTTGGAAGAATTATGAATGAAAGTACTGTGCAGCCCACGAAGGAAACCTTCCTTTCGTGGGTTGAAATTAGTAAGGAAGCCCTGGTTCATAACCTGGGGCAATTCCGCTCCCTGGCCGGGGAGAAGAAGGTTCTGGTCGTCGTCAAGGCCGATGCCTACGGGCACGGCATGCTTGAAATATCCAGGATTGCGCTTTCCGCCGGGGCTGACTGGCTTGGCGTTCACTCCGCCGAAGAGGGGCTCAACCTTCGCAGAGGCGGGATAACCGCCCCTGTTCTGGTAATGGGCTACATCCCCATGGCCCTTCTCCCCGAAGCAGTGGCGGCGGATCTCAGTATCGGCGCCGTCAATATGGAAACGCTTTCCGCCCTCCGGAAAACCCTCCGTAAAACGGGCGGGAGAGCCCGCGTTCACCTTGAGGTGGAAACCGGTTTGAACCGCATGGGTATCCGGAAAGCCGACCTTCCGGAGACCCTGGAAATCGTCCGGGCCTCCGGCGGGAGTCTCCTCGTTGAAGGCGTCTACACTCATTTCGCCAACATCGAGGACACTACCCAGCACGAATTCGCCATGGAGCAGCTTCGCCGATTCAAGGAAATCTGCGAGTACCTCAAATCATCTGTCCCCGAACCCCTCCTGCGCCACACTGCCTGCACCGCGGCGGCCATCCTCTTCCCGGACACCTATTTTGATCTTTTACGCGTGGGAATCGGCGCCTACGGTTTATGGCCGTCCAAAGAGACCCTGATTACGGCCCTTCAGGGCCAGAAGAAACTGCTCGACTTGAAACCCGTAATGACCTGGAAAACGAGGGTCGCACAGGTGAAAAGCGTGACCCCCGGCGAAAGTGTAGGGTACGGAAGAAGCTACCGGGTCACCCGTCCTTCCCGAGTAGCCGTCATACCGGTCGGATATGCGGAGGGCTATGACCGGGGCCTCTCCAACCGGGGCACCGTGCTAATCCGCGGAGAGGAAGCCCCGGTGGTGGGCAGGATCTGTATGAACATGTTCATGGTGGACGTTACTCACATCCCCGAGGTCGCGCTCGAGGACGAAGTAGTTCTTCTGGGCCGTCAGGGTGTCTGCCGGATTCCGGCTGAAACATTGGCCGAGCTGGCCGGCACCATCAATTATGAAATCGTGTCCCGGGTCAATCCGAATTTGCCCCGCATCGTCGTCTGAGAATATTCCTGGAGGTTTAAATGGTTGAAGACAAAATAATGGAAATCGACACACGGCAGGAAGTTATAGCGGTCAAGGATGTTGTGCTCTATCCCCGCGTCATCATCCCCCTTCTCATCGGCAGAAACAAATCCATCCTGGCACTCGAAGAGGCCATGAAGGACGATAAAGTACTCGTCTTCATGGCACAGAAAAATGCAGAGCAGGAGAATCCGTCTTCGAGCGATCTCTACCAGGTTGGGACCGCCTGCCTCATTCTTCAGTTTCTCCGCCTGCCGGACAATACGCACCGGGTTGTAGTACAGGGGCTTGCACGGGTAGCCGTGAAGAAATATCTCAAGAAGGAGCCATATTTTTTAGCCCAGGTAGAAGAACTGGAGGAAACCGCCACGGTCCAGGATCCCGACATCCAGATGCTGATGAACGTAGTGGTCAACCAGTTCAAACAGTCCATGGACCTTGGGAAGGCGCTCCCCCCCGAACTCTTCATCGCCATTACCAACATCAAGGAAGCAGGCCATCTGGCCGACCTGGTCGCCTTTCACATGCACATCAATACCGAGGAACGGCAGGCGATCCTGGAGGCGGTTGACCTTAAAAAGCGTTTGAAACTGGTCATCGAGGCCCAGGCCAAGGAACTGGAGATGCTCCGGCTTGAATCGAAAATCCAGTTCAAGGCCCGGGAAAAACTGGACAAGCACCAGAAGGAATACATTCTCCGGGAGCATATGAAGGCCATCCAGGAAGAACTTGGTTCTCTTGACGAGGAGAAGGAGGAAGCTCAGTTTCTCCGCGAAGAAATCGAGAAGGCCGGGATGCCCCAGGAGGCCAAAAAGGTGGCCCTCAAGGAGCTTGGCCGCCTGGAGCGGATGCCGGCGGCTGCCGCCGAGCGGACGGTCGTTCGAACCTACCTGGACTGGCTTCTGGATGTTCCCTGGAAGAAAAAGACCAGGGATCGGCTTGACCTTGGCCGTGCTTTAAAGATTCTCGACGAAGATCATTACGGGCTGAGGGACGTAAAGGAAAGGATTCTCGAATTCCTGGCGGTTCGAAAACTGGCGGGAGACTGTCAGAAGGGCCCCATTCTCTGCTTCGTGGGCCCGCCCGGCGTGGGCAAGACCTCCCTGGGCCGCTCCATCGCCCGTGCCTTGAACCGGAAATTCATCCGCATCTCGCTCGGCGGAATCCGCGACGAAGCCGAGATACGCGGCTTCCGCCGCACCTACGTCGGGGCTCTTCCGGGGAGGATTGTGCAGGCGATGTGCCAGACGGGCTCCAAAAATCCTCTGTTCATGATGGATGAAATAGACAAGATCGGCGTTGACTTTCGGGGGGATCCCTCGGCGGCCCTCCTAGAAGCGCTGGATCCCGAGCAGAACAATTCCTTCAAGGACCACTATCTTGAAGTGCCCTACGACCTCTCCGAAGTCATGTTCATCCTGACCGGAAATATCATGGACACGGTGCCCCCCGCCTTAAGAGATCGTATGGAAGTCATCCACATCCCCGGCTACACCGAGGAGGAAAAGATTCACATCGCCACGGATTTCCTCATCCCGAAGCAGTTGACGGCCAACGGACTCGGAAAGAAAGACCTTGGCCTCACCGAGAAGGCCGTGCGCAAGATAATCCGGGAGTACACCCGCGAGGCCGGTATAAGAAACCTTGAAAGGAACCTCTCCAGCATCTGCCGCAAGACGGCCCGCTCCATCGTGGAAAAGAAAAAGCCGCTGAGAATCGTTGATGAGGCGGACATCCACGGCTTTTTGAAAGTCCCGAAGTTCTGCTACGGCACCTCAGAGGGAGAAAGCGCTGTCGGAGCGGTCAAGGGCCTTTCCTGGACGGAGTATGGAGGAGAGGTTATGACCGTCGAAGCCTCCATTTTCAAGGGGAAAGGCAACCTGGAGCTCACCGGCCACCTGGGGGAAGTTATGAAGGAATCGGCCAAGGCGGCCTTGAGTTGCATCCGCTCCTACTGCCAGAGGGAGAAGCTGGCCTTCGATTTTTATAAAAACGATCTTCACATCCATGTTCCCGAGGGGGCTATTCCCAAAGACGGACCCTCCGCCGGTATTACCATGGCCACCGCCCTCTGCTCGGCTATAACCGGGAAAGCCGTCCGCGGGGATCTGGCCATGACCGGAGAAATCACCCTCAGGGGAAGGGTTCTGCCGGTCGGGGGGCTCAAGGAGAAAATTCTGGCGGCGCACCGTTTCGGAATACTGACAATCATTATGCCGGAAGAAAACAGAAAAAATTTGGAGGAACTCCCCGAACACGTCATGAAGGAGATGAATTTTTTCTTTGTAAAAAACATAGATGAAGTTCTGGCCATGGCTTTTAAAGAGAAAAAGACCGGCGACACGAGACGGAAGACGACGGGAGTGAGTAGAAAGAAATCGCGGAAAGCTTGATCTATAGCTGAAAAATCAGTAAGGAGGAACAAGCATGTCAATACTCTCGAGGGATGAAATCCTGCGGGAAATTCAGGAGGGGAATATCGTCATCAATCCCTTCTTTGAGGACCAGGTCGGCCCGGGATCAATCGATCTGCACATGGGCAACGAATTCCGTATCTTCAGAAAAATGCACACCATCTACCACGTGACCGATCACTCCGACTTCAATGAGATCACCGAACTTATCACCGTCAATGACTTTTTCGTGCTGATGCCCGGAGAGACCGTGCTGGGAATAACGATGGAAAATATAAAACTCCCCTCCAATATCTGCGGTTGGCTGGAAGGGCGCAGCCGTTTTGCCCGCCTGGGCCTCATGGTGCACATCACCGCCAGTTTCATGCAGCCGGGAATAGATAATCACCAGGTTCTGGAAATCAGCAACGTCAGCCCGGTGCCGCTGGCCCTCCATCCGGGGACCAGGATCTGCCAGTTCATATTTGAGCGGATGATCGGGGAAGCGACCTATAGCGGAACTTTTGCGAACCAGGTGAAACCGTAGGGCAGAAAAAGTGAAAAGCTGGACATGACGGAGTATTCAGAAGTGCTCTGTTGTAATTCATGAAAATCGGGAAGCTGCATGAGTGGGATGTAAGTCCGCGGGAAGCCATACGGATTCAGCAGGAGCTCCGGGGCCGGATACGGATTGAACCATTTTCCGGGAAACCCACCCTGGCGGCCGGAGCCGACGTGCATTTCAGGGAAGGCCAGGCGGTGGCCGCCGTTGTAATTATTGAATACCCGTCTTTCCGCATCGTCGAACAGGTCCAAAAAAAAGTTCCCTTAAAATTTCCCTACGTGCCGGGTCTTCTGGCTTTTCGTGAAGGCCCGGCCCTGATCAAGGCCCTTTCCTCCCTCAACTCGGAGCCGGATGTCTTCTTTTTCGACGGCCAGGGGCTGGCCCATCCCAGGAGGATGGGGCTGGCCTCCCACCTCGGCCTCTTCCTGGACCGGCCCTCCCTGGGCTGCGCCAAGTCTCTCTATATCGGCCAGGGCGGAGAACCCGCCGAAAAGAGGAGTTCCAGACGACAGTTGAAGGATCGCGGCGAAACCATCGGGGTTACGCTCAGAACAAAAGACGGCGTCCGCCCCGTCTATGTCTCGGCGGGGCACCGCATGGATCTGGCCTCCGCCATCCGACTGGTACTTCTTTTTTCACGTGGCTACCGCATTCCCGAACCTCTTCGACTCGCGCACCAGCTGGCAGGTAAAGACCGGTAGAATCCAGGAAAGAGGAATAACCTTATCTGATTCAGAAAAAACAGGCATAAGTTCCAGATCAGATTACGCTTTTCAAGGAGGCCAAGTTCGATGAAAAGAAAATATTCCCTGGTCCTTCTCTTCGTCTTCCTGTCCGCTATTTTAATCTTTTCCGGGTGCTCATCCGGAAGCAGCGGCCCGTGGCCGTTTCCCTGGCCCACGCCCTCTCCGACTCCAATTCCGGCCATGAAGTGGACCTGGCTCAATCCCACCCCGCAGGGAAATACTCTCAACGGATTCTGGGGAAGCGGCACCGATGATATCTTTGCCGTCGGTGACGTCGGAACCATCATACACTATGACGGAATCGCCTGGAACATCATGCCCAGTCCGACCCGGGTAATTCTCTTCGGGGTCTGGGGGAGTTCCTCCCGGGACGTCTACGCCGTGGGACAGGTGGGGACCATCCTGCATTACGACGGCACTTCATGGAAGCAGGTCCAGTCTGGCATTGATTCTGTCCTCCTGGGAATCTGGGGGAGCGGCCCTGACGACGTCTTCGCCGTGGGACAGGGTGGGACCATACTCCACTGGAACGGAACCGCCTGGACCGCCATGCAGAGCGGAATTGATGCGCACCTTGAGTCCGTCTGGGGGACTTCATCTTCCAGTGTTTACGCCTCCTCCTTTGACGGAGACATACTGCACTACGACGGGAACGCCTGGACAAAGATGGAAAGCGGGACGACGGCCGTGCTCCGGGGAATCTGGGGCCTCTCGGACAGCGACGTCTTCGCGGTCGGCACCAACCTTTTCGGCCCTGACTACCACAACATCTATCATTATGACGGGCTGGCCTGGAGCCCCATGGCGATCTTCATGCCCACTCTGACGGCCGTCTGGGGGACCTCTTCCAGCAACGTCTACGCCACGGGAACCGGGGCAACCATACTCCACTGGGACGGAACTTCCTGGAACGGCGAGCTGGGCGGGCCCGGGGAATTCCTGGGGATCTGGGGCTCCTCGGCTTCCAATATCTACGTGGGCGGGACCTTCGGGGTGATGTTCCGCTGGGAAGGAACAGACTGGAATCCCGTGGGAAGCACGGACATACATTCCTATAGCGGGATCTGGAGCTTTTCACGGGAGAACACCTTCATTGTCGGCGAATCGGGCAAAATATACCACTGGGACGGTTTGAGTCTTGATCCCATGGAGAGCGGGACCACCGTAGACCTCAATGATGCCTGGGGTGTTTCCACCGGCCAGGTCTTCGCGGCTGGAAGCGACATCAACGGGGAAAACGGCGCCGTAATCCGCTATGATGGAACATCCTGGAGCTCCATCCTTACCGGGTTTGAAAAGGGCCTGCTTTCAATCTGGGCGGCCTCCCCGACCAGCGTTTTCGCGGCCGGGATCGGCGGCTGCATCCTCCTTTGGAACGGCTCCTCCTGTACCCCCATGGAGAGCGGAACCAATGAGAACCTTATAGCCCTCTGGGGTTCTTCCGCGAACAATGTATTTGCCGCGGGACTCTCCGGCACCATCCTCCACTATGACGGAAGCGCCTGGACTCCCATGGAGAGCGGGACCACGCAACACCTGTATGCTCTTCTTGGTTTTTCCGCCAGCGATGTCTATGCCGGCGTGGCCGACGGCACCCTCCTTCACTTTAACGGGGAAAACTGGCAGAGCCTTCAGACGGGCCTTGCCAGCGGAATCAGCGGTCTCTGGGGCACTTCCGGAACGAACCTGTATCTGGCGGCCGGACCGGGAACCGTCTACCATTTTGACGGGCGCACCAGCACCCTCATCCAGTCCCCCACCGACAAAAGCTTCCAGGGAATCTGGGGCTATTCAGACGGGGGACTTCTGCTCATCGGCCCGGAGGGCACGATCCTGAACTACGGACATTGACGCTTCCCAGGAGGATATCCATCTTACTGAATCGGTCTTTATGCAGGAAAACCCTCCTCGCGGCCTGAGCCGATGTGCATCTCAGGTAAGCCAGGCGGGCCGCCCCCGCATGAGATGCACCAAAACAAACGAATGCCTGCGGCGGGAAGGAAATCCGGCTTCTTTTAGAGAATTTTGAGCGATCAAAAGGCGGCATCATTCGAAAGGGTTGTTTCGATGAATCTCCAGGCCTTCCACAAGATCAGCTACGGGCTCTACATTATCAGCTCAAAAATCGGCGACAAGCTGAACGGGCAGATCGCCAATACCGTCTTTCAGATAACCTCGGAGCCTCCCACCATAGCCGTCAGCATCAATCGTGAAAACTTCACCCACGAGTGCCTGACGAAGAGCAAGGTCTTCTCCGTCTCAGTCCTCTCTGAGCAGGCGCCGATGCCTTTCATCGGGCTCTTCGGCTTCAAGTCCGGACGGGACGTTGATAAATTAAAGGAGACGAAATATCTGACGGGTATTACCGGCGCTCCGGTAGTTTTGGATTATACGGCCGCCTGTCTTGAGGCCGAGATTATCGACCACATTGATATCGGTACACACACACTTTTCATCGGGAAGATTGTCAACGCCGAGATACTGAGTAATGAAGAGCCCATGACCTATGCCTACTACCACCGGGTCAAGCGGGGCACGGCGCCCAAGTCGGCCCCGACTTATATCGCTCCGGAAAAGGAGCAGAAACAGAAGGAGGGAAATATTATGAAAAAGTACCGGTGCACCGTGTGCGGCTACATCTACGATCCGGCGGAGGGCGATCCCGATTCCGGAGTGGCGCCGGGGACTCCTTTTGAGAGCATCCCGGACAGCTGGGTCTGCCCGGTCTGCGGAGTGGATAAGTCGATGTTCGAAGAGGAGGCCTGATTCATGGGATGCCGCGAAATTAAATCCGGCATATTGCAGGTCGGCGCCCTTGATTGGGACCGCAGGCTCTTTGACGAGCTGATTCCACTTCCCGACGGGACTACCTACAACGCCTACCTCATCCGGGGAAGCGAGAAAACCGCCCTCATCGACACGGTGGACCCCTCGAAAGTGCAGGAACTCCTGGACAACCTCCGGGAGTCCGGCATTGAAAAGCTGGATTACGTGATCGCCAATCATGCCGAACAGGATCATTCCGGATCAATACCAGCGATCCTTTCGCGTTACCCGGAGGCCCGGGTGGTCACCAACGTCAAGTGCCGGAAGATGCTTATGGATCACCTGCAAGTGCCCGAAGAGCTCTTTCGGATCGTCCAGGATCGTGAAACCCTTTCCCTGGGTGATAAGACTTTCGAGTTCATCCTCGCCCCCTGGGTGCACTGGCCTGAGACGATGTTCACTTACCTCAGGGAAGAGGCCATTCTTTTCCCCTGCGATTTTCTGGGATCGCACCTGGCTCAAAGCAGCCTCTTCGCACAGGATGAAGCCCATGTACTACGCTCGGCCAAGCGCTACTATGCCGAAATCATGATGCCCTTCCGCTCCAATATCCGCAAGCACCTGGAAACCTTAAAACCTTACTCTATCGAGATGGTCGCCCCCAGCCACGGCCCCATATACCCGCATCCAGAACTCATCCTCTCAGCCTACCGGGAATGGACTTCCGACGAAGTTAAAAACGAGGTCGTCCTTCCCTTCATCTCCATGCACGGGAGCACCGGCCGGATGGTCTCTCACTTTATAGAGGCGCTCATGAAGCGGAAGATAGGGGTTCTGCCTTTCAATCTCACCCGCGCGGATATCGGGGAGCTGGCCATGGCCCTGGTTGATGCCGCCACGATCGTCGCGGCCACCCCCACGGTACTGCTGGGCCCACATCCACAGGTGGTTTACGCGGTCTACCTGGCCAATGCCTTAAGACCCAAGACTCGTTTTGTCTCAGTCCTCTGCTCCTATGGCTGGGGAAGCAAGGCCGTGGAACAGATAGCCGGAATGCTAACCAATCTTAAAATGGAAATCCTGGAGCCCGTACAGGTCCAGGGTTATCCGCTGGATAAAGATTTTGCGGCCCTGGATATCCTGGCCGACAAAATACTGGCAAAACACAGGGAAATCAACATAATTTAGGAGGAGAATGACAAAATGAAATTCAAAGGTTCAAAAACCGAAAAAAATCTTCTGACATCGTTCGCCGGCGAATCACAAGCCAGAAACCGCTATACCTATTTTGCCTCGGCGGCCAGGAAGGAGGGCTACGAGCAGATAGCCGCTATCTTCCTGGAGACGGCCGACAACGAAAAGGAACACGCCAAGCGCTTCTTCAAATTCCTTCAGGGAGGGGATGTGGAAATTGCCGCCGCCTTCCCCGCCGGAAAAATCGGCACCACCCTGGATAACCTGGCCGCCGCCGCCGCCGGGGAGCACTACGAGCATGCTACCATGTACCCCGGTTTTGCCGATATCGCTGAAAAGGAGGGTTTCAAAGAGGTAGCCGCAGCCTTCCGCAATATTTCAGTGGCCGAACGTCAGCACGAAAAACGATACCGCGCTCTTCATGCTAATATCGAAAAAGGAATTGTCTTCAAGAAAGCCAAATCCATCAAGTGGAAATGCGCCAACTGCGGCTATATTCACGAGGGGACCGCGGCGCCGGAGAGCTGCCCCGCCTGCCTCCACCCGCGGGCCTACTTCGAAATTCTCTGCGAAAATTTCTAATCCTAACTTTACGGCTATGAGAGGCCTGGGCTCCCCGCCGGGCGGGGGGCCCAGGCCTGAATCGCACAAAGATACACATGAAGAAGCAGGCGGTATTCCGCTTCTATGAGGAACTGAACGACTTTCTACCGCTGCGCAAAAGGAAGATAGACTTCGTCTGTGAATTTGACGGGTCTCCCTCCATAAAAGATACCATCGAGTCATTGGGAATTCCTCATCCGGAGGTGGACCTCATCCTGGTCAACGGCCAATCCGTAAATTTTTCGTACTTACTTCAAGATGGCGACCGGGTCTCCGTCTATCCCCTCTTTGAGTCCTTCGATATTACCAACGCGACCCATTTGCGGGAAAAACCTCTCCGCAATCCCCGATTTCTTCTGGACGCGCACCTGGGCCGTCTGGCCCGCTTTCTTCGTCTCCTTGGATTTGACTCGCTCTACGAGAACACTTTCAGCGAACGGAACATCGCCGATGCGCTCCCGCGGGACCCCGGCCGAATTCTCCTCACGAGGGACCGGAATCTCCTGAAGAGAAAAGTGGTTACGCACGGTTACTGGGTTCGCGCCACGGAGAAAGAACAGCAGGTAAAAGAAGTTTTGCGTCGTTTCGACCTCTTCTCACTCATAGCTCCCTTTACGCTCTGCCTGGCCTGTAATTCCCGGATTGTAACTGTTGAAAAAGCGGCTGTCATTGATCGTCTGCCCCCTAAAGTGAGGGAACGCCTTGATATTTACACCTGGTGCCCCGCCTGCCGGAGAATATACTGGCAGGGCACCCACTACGAAAAAATGCAGGAATTCATCCGGCGCCTCTTGGAGGAAGGAGATGATTGATTATGAACGCTGAAATTCTGGCCGTGGGCACCGAGCTTCTGCTCGGGAAAACGGCCAACACCAACGCCCAGTACCTTTCGGGTCGTCTGGCTGAGTGCGGCATTGAGGTTGTGTGTCACACTGCTGTCGGGGATGATGCAGGGCGTCTGAAAGAAGCTCTCGCTCTCGCCCTGAGCCGTTCCGACATCATGGTGCTCACCGGGGGACTTGGTCCCACCCTGGATGATCTCACTAAAGAAACTGTTGCCTCGCATCTGGGGCGGAAACTTATTCTGCACGAGGAAAGCCTGGCCGAAATAAAAGAGCGCTTCAATCGGATGCACTGGCCAATGGTCATGAGCAATCAAAAACAGGCCTATATGCCCGAGGGCTGTCTCGTTCTGAAAAACAACCGGGGGACGGCGCCCGGATGTATCCTGGAGGAACAAGGAAAGGTGGTCGTTCTTCTTCCGGGCCCGCCCTCCGAGATGATACCCATGTTTGAGGAAACTGTCCTCCCCTATTTAATGGATAAATCCCCCGATATAGTTTTTCCAAAAGACCTGAAAATATTCGGCCTGGGCGAAGCTCTCGTCGAGGAAAAGCTCTCTGATTTGATTTCGGCTCAGAAGAATCCGGCACTGGCCACTTACGCTCAAATGGGGGAAGTCACCCTGCGCCTGACCGCCATTTGCCGGAGCCATGAGGACCCGCAAATGTTCCTCTCCCCCTTCGTTGAGAAAGTTTTGGAACGCCTCGGGCCTCACGTATACTCGACCAAGGGTGAAACTTTGGAGGAGGTCGTCGGTCATCTCCTGATGAAAAAGGGGACTTCGCTTTCCATCGCCGAGTCCTGCACCGGCGGAATGCTTTCGGAACGGCTGACGGGGGTGTCTGGAATTTCCGCGGTCTTTCATCTGGGCGTGGTCGCCTACGGCAACGAGGCCAAGAAAGAGCTTCTTGGCGTCCGGGCCGAAACTCTCGATAAGTACGGCGCCGTCAGCGCTCAGACGGCGGAGGAGATGGCCCGGGGAATCCGGGAAAAAGCCCGCTCCGACATCGGTGTCTCCATCACCGGAATCGCCGGACCCGGCGGCGGTACGCCGGAAAAGCCGGTAGGACTGTTCTTTATCGGCATCACCGATGCCGCAGGCACATTTTCAAAAGAGCTTCGCCTGCAGGGAGACCGGGAAAGAATCCGGCATCTCAGCTGCCTGCACGCCCTCGACGCCCTCCGCCGCCGGATTATGGGCATACTTCAGAACCCATAGAGTTGTCTAAAAGTCCATAATCTAAGGTCTTCTTGCAAGACCTTTTTCGGGCTTAAACGATCAAAAATGCCTAATCCAAGGAGGAAACTTAATTTTTCAAGGAGAACAAAGGAAAAGAGTAGGTTAGGAGATTTTTTTATTATATGGATTTGGAAGTTGGAACCGCCTGCAACAACGCCTGTATTTTCTGCTCGGCCGCCGGCACGCCGAGGAGAAGGGACCTTCTTTTCTCTCAGATTGTTGAATCGCTCCAAAACAGACCTTCTAAAAACGATACATTTCTCACCATCACCGGCGGCGAACCAACCATACGCCGGGACATACTCGAAATAATATCCACCGCATCCGGATGTGGATTTAAAGAAATCCTCCTGCAAACCAACGGCAGAAGGCTTAAAGACCCTGATCTTACGTGCGCACTGGCTCTTAATAAAGAATTGAGACTTCTCATTTCCTTCCACGGTCACACGCCCGAAATTCACGAGGCAGCCACCACAATTCCGGGTAGTTTCAATGAAACTGTTGAAGGGATGGCTAATGCGCTGAAGGCGGGGCTTGAAGTTTCCACGCTCACCGTCATCACCAGAGCGAACTATCGGTATCTTCCGGAAATAACGGGCACTTTGATCGAAAAAGGCATCCGGACTATCAATTTTGCCTTTCCCATGGTATGCGGACGGACGAAGGCAAACTTTGCCGATACCGTTCCCAGTTATACCGAAGCCGCTCCCTTCGTTCATGAGGCTTTTGCCATCATTGAGCGCAGCAGTTCAATGGAAACCCCTTCCATTCAGGACTGGCCCTATTGCTTCGCCAAGGGAATCGAGCAGTATGCCAATGAAAAAAACTACCCCGAGGAAACGCTGATCTATGTTGACGGAGTTTATGTGAATGAAATATCCGAGCGCCTGAAAGGAAAATTAAAGAACTCCTCCTGCGAACGTTGTATCTATTATCAGCCATGTGAAGGCTTTCAGCTTGCATATTCCAAACAAATGGGGACCGGTGAATTTATCCCGGTCACCGAGCAGAACCCACTGGTAAAAATCGCGGATATAAGCCTGGAAATTTCCGGGTCGGGTTACCCTGTGCTTAGTGATGAGTGCTGGTTTACAGGGCGCGACTTCGGCGGCTTTCTTGTTATTCATGATGAAGGCAAGATGGTACCACTGACTAACACAGGCCGCTACTTTCTTACTTTCCTTACCGGCGAATACCCTACATCAAAAATTCGTTCCCTCTTCGGGGATGAAGGGATTTCATTTTTGCTTTCTCTCCAACGAAGAGGTTACATAAGCTTTCGGCAGGCTTGTTCACTGCCGCCGCATATCGAAGCTTTGAAACAGATCATCCGCCTTCCCGCCGGCAGGGAATTTGCCTCTCATTTCGACGATGAACGCTTTGAACTGCCCCTATATAATCCCTGGCCAGAACGCATTACAGCGATTTATCATGATGACTGAGGCTCATTTGAAGGAGGAATTTCATCTTTGAAAAATTGCCGATACCCGAAAGTCAAAAACAAGTCATTCTCTCTTCCAGGCTTTCTTTTTATTTTTGCCTTCGTTCTTCTCTTTGCTCCGGGGTGTCAGCATAAAAAACAGGATGCTGCGCCCCAGAAAATAGAGCTTGTAGTGCCGGTCCAGGTTGCAAAAGTCATTCAAAAGCCCATCGACATCAAATTGGACATTGTAGGAACCTTCGAGTCCCTGGTGGAGATTCCCCTGGCCGCCCAGGTTTCGGGGAGGGTCCAGCAGGTCATGGTGGACATGGGCGACCCGGTCCGGAAGGGACAGGTTGTTGTCAGCCTGGATCCGATTGATTTAAAGCTGACCCTGGAACTGGACAAGGCCAACCTCCAGGAGGAACTGGCGAAGATGGGGATTAAAAACCTTGGCGATAAGTCCCGCCCGGACTCGGAGATGCCCTTGGTAAAGAAGGCCCAGGCCGTCATGGATAATTCCTACCGCAACTGGCAGCGTAACGTCAAGATGCGTGAACAGGATCTGGTGAGCCAGAAGACCCTGGAAGATTCCCTGAAAGATTACAAGACAGCCAAGGCTGACTACGAATCGTCTCTTGACACCGTAAGCCAGACCCGGGCCTCCATAGAGTCCAGGGAGGCCACTCTTAATATTGACCAGCAGAAGCTGCAATACACGTCCATTCTCTCTCCCGTCAACGGCTTCGTCAAGGAGAAAAAGATGAATCCGGGGGATTACGTCCAGATCGGAGGCACAGTCCTTACCCTGGTGGAAAACGACCCGGTGTACCTCACCGTGGCTATTCCCCAAAACTTCATTGACCGCATTAAGGAGGGCAAGGAGATCGTCCTTAAAACGGACGCCATACCCGGCAAGGCCTTCAAGGGGAAAATCTTTCAAATAAGCCCTGTGCTTGATCCCGATAGCCGTACGATCAAAGTCAAGGCGATACTCGGAAACCCGGAGAATCTTCTAAAGCCTGGAATTTTCGGCAAGGTTTCCCTTATCATCGGCGTTGACAAGCAGGCCCTGATCGTCCCCAACGGCGCCCTGATGGACGAGGTGGGCGTGGCCAAGGTGTTCGTCATCCGTAAAGATGGGGATAAATTCAGGGCTTACGCCAGGCCCGTAACCAAGGGGCAGTTCCTGGAAGAGATGATGCAGGTCAAGGGGGATCTCCGCGGAGGAGATCTCGTTGCGGTCTCCAACATGGCGGCCCTGGTTGACGGCGTCCTGGTCAAGATTCTTAACGATTCTGTAATACCTGAAAATTCGAGCAGATAAAAATGGACTTATTAACAACCTTTATCCGTCGTCCCGTCCTGGCCTCCATGATTATACTTTTCATCGTGGTCATGGGATTATTCTCTTATTTCCAGCTCGGCATCGACTCCATGCCCAAGGTTGATTTTCCCCTGGTCCTCGTCTCAACCACCCTGCCCGGGGCCGGCCCGGAGGAAATAGAGACCGAGCTCACCAAGCCCATCGAAGACGCCGTGGCCGTCCTGGGAGGGATTGACCACATGAATTCCACCTCCATGGAAGGCATCTCCACGGTGACTGTCATGTTCCAGCTGGGAAAAAATCCGGACGTGGCCGCCCAGGAGGTCCGCGACAAGGTCAACGGCATCCTTAACAAGTTCCCGGAGGGCACGAAGACCCCCATCGTCATGAAGTACGACTCCCAGGCGATACCAATAATGGTGCTGGCGGTGCACGGCAAGCGCAGCGCCAAGGAACTGACCGAGCTCTGCCGCCAGAAGATAAAAGACGACATCGGCTCGGTGGACGGGGTGGGGCAGGTAAACATGCTGGGGGCCCGCTACAGGGAGATCCAGGTCATTATCCACGCCGACAAGCTCACCAAGTTCGGTCTTTCCATCGACCAGGTAAAACAGGCCATCCAGGGCCAGAACTTCGAAATCCCCGGGGGACGGGTCTCCTCGAAGGACAACGAATATACCCTCCGTACTTTCGGCCGCCTGAAAAACGTGGAATCTTTCCATGACATCATCGTCAAGAACGTCAATGGAATGCAGATCAAGATCCGGGACATCGGCTACGTCGTGGACGGGGTCAAGGAGGCCAGGACCCTCTCCCGCCTGAATGGGGAAGCCACTCTGACCCTGCAGGTGGTCAAAAATTCCGACGCCAACATCGCTGAAGTCTGCTCGCGGGTGCGGGAAAAAATCGAGCAAATGAGCTCCTACCTGCCCGGTGACATCCACCTGGAGGTGGTTAAAGACAGCTCTCTCCCAATTAAAAAACAGGTGGACGCCATCATGGAACACCTCCTCATCGGAGGGGGCCTGGCCTGCCTCATGGTGCTTCTCTTCATGGGGAGCCTGCAGTCCACTTTCATCGCGGCCCTGGCCATTCCGAGTTCCATCATCGCCACTTTCTCTGTCATGAAAGCCATGAATTTCACCTTGAACCAGGTCACTCTCCTGGCCCTGGCCCTGGTGGTGGGAATCGTGATTGACGACGCCATAGTCGTCCTTGAGAACATATGGCGGCTAATGGAAGAGGAGGGGAAAAGCGCTTTTGATGCGGCGGTGGAGGGGACGAGGGAAATCGGCCCCGCAGTGATTGCCACCACTTTATCCCTTATAGTACTCTTTATCCCGGTGGCCTTCATGCCCGGCATTGTCGGGCGCTACTTCCAATCCTACGGGATCACCATGGCGGTGGCCATCTTCTTTTCCATGGTGGTCTCCTTCGTCCTCACCCCGATGGCCTGCTCCAAACTCCTCAAGCCCCCGGTAAAGAAAGCGGGAGAAAAGAAGGAGGCCGGTTTCCTCACCCGCATCCTCCAGGACGGTTATGAAAAAATCCTGGTGTGGGCGCTGAAATTCCGCTTTCTGGTTATCCTCATCTCCATCGCCTGCGTATGGCTGGGCGTCGTCCTCTACGGGAAGGTGGGCAAGGAGTTTATCGCCCAGGAGGACACCGGCGATTACAACATCGCCATCAAACTCCCCAAGGGCTGGCCTATTTCACGCAGCTCCGAGGAACTAAAACCCCTTGAGGGCGAACTCCTAAAGATGTCGCACGTCCGCTACGTGCTTACCTCCGTCGGCACCCAGGCGGCCGGGGCGGCTGACGACGAGAGCTCCGACGTCTCTCAGTGCAATATCTACGTGCGTCTCACCGATTTTGAGGAAAGAAAGCCCTATACCCAGTTTATGGCCATGCGGGCGGCCCGCCGGGTCATAAATAAATATCGTCTCTTCCGTACCTCCGTTCAACCTTCTTCGGACACGGGAGGGAGCGGGGGCAGCGATTTCTCCTTCAGCATCCAGGGAGACGATCTGGACGTGCTGTACGATGCCTCCCAGAAGGTACTGAAAAAGCTGAGTTCCATCACGGGTTACGTAGATCTGGACACCAACCTGGAGATGGTCTCCCCCGAAGTACAGGTCAAGGTTGACCGGGTCAAAGCGGCGGATCTCAATGTGGATCTCTCGGCTCTGAGCAACTCCCTCAAGCTCATGGTGGGGGGAGACAAAATCTCCAACTACCAGGACGGTAAATGGCTTTACGACGTGCGCCTCCGCCTGGCCCCAGATGACCGGGATAATCCCTCCAAGGTGGCGAATCTTTTCGTCTCCACCCAGCAGGGAAAGCCCACCTATCTGGCCGGAATCGCCAATGTCGGTACCGGATTCGGGCCCTCTACGATATACCACTTCAACCGCCAGAGGATGGTCACCATCAATGCCAACCTGGAGGACTACCCTCAGATGGCCGCGATGGATGATGCCAAAAAAATCGTCTCCGAACTCCATCTTCCGTCCGACTACAACATCGCCTACCAGGGAAGCGCCATGTGGATCGGGCAGACCTTCCTGGCTTTCGCCCTGGCCTTCATCCTGGCCACCATCTTCATGTACATGGTCCTGGCCGCCCAGTTCGAAAACCTGCTTGATCCCGTTATCATCCTGACGACTCTGCCGCTCTCGATTCCATTCGCCCTGCTGTCCCTCATAATGACAAAAATGACTCTCAACATCTTCTCCGCTCTGGGGCTCTTCCTGCTCTTCGGAATTGTCAAGAAAAATGCCATCCTGCAGATAGATCATACGAATAACTTAAGAAAGATGGGACTGTCGGACCGCGACGCCATACTTCGAGCCAACCGGGAGAGGCTCAGGCCCATCCTTATGACCACCCTGACCCTGGTGGTGGGGATGCTCCCCGTGGCCCTGGCCGGCCCGGAAGGCGCCACCCAGTCGCCCATGGCCATCGTGGTAGTCGGAGGGCAGAGCCTGTGCCTGATCCTCACCCTGCTCCTCATACCGGTCGCCCTCTCCTATGCTTATGACATGGAGAAATGGAAGGAATGGAAAATTTGGAATATCTTCCGGGGGCGGCCGAAGAAGGCCTCTCCCAGAACCCTGAAAGACAAAGTGGAAAAGATGGAACAAGAAAGCCTCGAGGAAAAAAGGAACAGGACTTATGAGAAGAAAGGACCGGGGGATGAAAAGAAATAGACTCTTAATCCTGTTGATTTTCACCTTTTTCCTGGGCGACTGCGGGTTCGCTTTCGGTGCCCCGAACGCCTCAAATACGCCTTCCGCAAAGACAAAGGACAACGAAATTCTGCTTGAGCCTATTAAGGAAGAGCCGCTGGTGCCGAAATTTCCCGAGAAAAAGGGTGCCGTTCTCACCGTAGATGAATGCCTCAGCATCGGCTACCAGAAACACCCCGACCTTCAACAACAGAAGGCAGTGGTGGCGCAGATGGAGGCGAAAGTCCGGCAGGTGTATGCCCTGTACGACCCGACCTTATCTCTGAATCTTTCCAAGACCTACCAGGAGACGCCCTTGCTGTTGCCGGGTATGCCCGATACCTCCACGAACACACACCCCACGCAGGCCACGGTCAACCTCAACCATACGCTCTACGATTGGGACCAGAGAAAACAAAGCCTGGTCTCCGCCAGGGAAAACCTGGAGGCGGCGCGCCTCCAGTTCCTCTCCACCTGGGTCAAGAAGGCCCAGAATATTCTGAATGCCTATGCCCTGGCATATTTTATGGAATGGATAGTCGTCATCCAGCAGGACGACCTTGTCAAGGCAAAAAACAACCTTAAAGTAGCCCAGGGGTTCTACGACGCCGGGGCCAAGGCCAAGATCGACGTCACGCAGGCGGAGTTCCAGATGGATCAGTCTGAGATTGACCTGACTTCCGCCCAGAGCAGTCTTCGCGATGCCCAGACGGGTCTTGCACAGGCCTTGGGAGTGGACATCGGGGAGATCGAGGACCGTAATTTCTCGCGGGATATGTACAACCCCATGGCACCTATCGACAGGCAACAGGCCCTTTCAGAGATGAAGACAAAAAACCCTCTCATCCTCTCTTATGCCGCCGTGGTCCGGGGCAACCTGGCCATGGCCAGGTACTTCTCCTTCCAGAAACGGCCCACCCTTTCGGGGCAGGGCTACCTGGGCTCGACGGGGAATGACCTCCCCGACAAGAAAACCTGGAACGTGATGCTGAATCTCTCATTTCCCATCTTCCGCGACCCCACGGTCTTTTCAAGAGTTGACGAACAGAAGGCCCTGGCTGAACAGTATCAGAAACAAATGGAATCATCGGTGCTTTCATACATAAAACAGATCGACTCGGCATTTGCGGACATGAAAGGGGCCAGCCAGCGCGAGATAATTACCAAGAGTCAGGCCTTCACCGCGGCTAAAAACTACGTCCTGGCCTACCAGAGGTACAAGATGGGGGTCTCGGAGATCATCGAACTCAACAACGCGCGCGACTATCTCAACAGCGCCCGGAAGAACTACGTCCAGGCATTCTACGATCGCAAGACAGCCGAGTTCTCACTGGAAAGCGCCATGGGCCGCCCCTCCCCTCCCCAGTCCCCGGAGGCCACGAAACCGTAGGTTGTTACGTGGCTCAACCCGGAAAACAGATCGTTTGGTCTATAAACTTTACGATTAAACCAAGGATGAAATCAATCTTATTGAAAAATCCGCAAAATAAAACGCATAACTTTGTATCCGCTATTTCAGAAAAATATCGGTCTACCGGGAAGCCGGACTTAAGGAGAAAACTGGCATAATGATTAACGAAGTGACACTCATTGCAACGGCGACATTCGGGCTTGAAATGGTGGTAAAGAACGAATTAAAGGATCTTGGATATGAGAATGTAAAAATGTCGGACGGCATGGTTGAATTAGAAGCGACACTTGAAGATATTCCCAGGTTGAATTTATGGCTCAGAAGCGCCGACAGGGTGCTTCTTAAAATGGGAGAATTCAAAGCAATCACTTTTGAAGAACTTTTTGAGCAGACAAAAGCGCTGCCCTGGGAAAGCCTGATTACCGAAGACGGAAAATTCACCGTAAAAGGAAAGTCCGTGAAATCCACTTTGAGCAGTATCAGTGCCTGCCAGGCCATTGTCAAAAAAGCCGTGGTTGAAAAACTGAAGGAAAACTACCACGTTGAATGGTTCAAAGAAACCGGGCCGGAATTCACGATACAAGTATCAATGCTTAAAGACGTCGCTCTTCTAACGGTTGATACGTCCGGGGCAGGTCTTCACAAGAGAGGCTACCGGGAAAAATTCGTGGAGGCTCCCCTCAAGGAAACGCTGGCGGCGGCGCTTGTCCTTCTCAGTTTCTGGAATAAAGACAGGTTGCTGATTGACCCCATGTGCGGCTCGGGAACCATCCTGATTGAAGCGGCGATGATCGGCAGGAACATGGCGCCGGGCTTGAAAAGAGAATTCGCATCGGAAAGGTGGCCGGCGATAGATGAAAAAGTCTGGAGAAAAGCCAGGTATTCTGCGCAGGCTGCGATGGAACCGGAGCATAAACTTCAGATATTCGGTTACGACTGCGATGAAAAAAGCATAAAGGCGTGCAGGATTAATGCCATAAATGCGGGCGTTGAAGACGATATCGTTTTTGAACAAAAAGATGTAAAGGAACTGTGGATCGACAAGCAGTATGGAATACTCATTTCAAACCCTCCCTATGGAATAAGAATCTCCGAGTTCAGCGTAATGAACGAAATATATATTTCCATTCATAAGACTTTCAAGAAAAAGAAAGGTTGGTCCGTCTATATCCTGACCGCCGATGAAATGTTCCCAAACTATTTCAAAAGGGCGCAGCCCGACAGGGTTAGAAAATTGTTCAATGGCGGAATAAAAGTAAATTACTACCAGTATTACGGGGAAAGGCCGCCTGCGCCTGAAGAACCATAACCCTCCAACTAAAAGAGGATTTCAAACGGCACTGAAAGAAGTATCTTCAGCGTTTTGGCCGTTTACTCAATTAAATATAAGGAGGTTGATATCTTATGAAGAAAACAACGATTTTACGGAAGGCGATTATGGAGCGGAGGGCCGTGGTGCTCCCCGGCTGCCACGATGCCTTCAGCGCGAAGATAATCGACAAGTGCGGATTTGAGGCCATCCAGGTCTCCGGTTACGGACTGGCCGGATCCTACCTGGCCAAGCCCGACGTGGGACTTATCCAGATGAAAGACACCCTGGATCTCACCTGGAACATAGTCCAGGCCGTGAACATCCCCGTCATGGCCGACATCGACACCGGCGGCGGAAACGCCGTGAACGCCGCCTGGATCACCGAGCGGCTCATCGCCATGGGCGTGGCCGGGATGAACATCGAGGACCAGATCTTCCCCAAGAGATGCGGCCACATGGCCGGCAAGGAGTGCATCCCCGCCGAGGAGATGGCGGGCAAGATCCGCGCCTGCGCCGCGGTGCGCGACCGCATGGACAAGGATTTCATCATCAACGCCCGCACGGACGTCTTCGCCGCCGAAGGGCTGGATGAGGCCATCCGCCGCTGCAATATGTATCTTGAGGCCGGGGCGGACTTGGCATTCATAGACGGAATCAAGACCAGGGCCGACGTTGAAAAGGCCGTCAAGGCCGTGAAAGGACCTCTTTCCGTCAACCTCATGGACGCTATTTCGGGAATGAAGACGGAGTTGATCCCGGTTCCGGAAATGGCCAAGATGGGCGTGGGTCGCGTTTCCATTCCCGTCGCCTCCATCATGGTGGCGCACAAGGCCCTCATGGAGTTCTTCACCGCCCTCAAGGCGTCTCCGACGGGACACCTCGCCGGCCAGACCAAGTGGGTCACCTCCTTCAGGGAATACACCGACTTCGTGGGACTCCCCGAATACAAGGCAATGGAGGACGAGTACCTGCCCAAGGAACGGATTGAATCCAAATACCGGGGCGAAAAGGCCATCGTTAAAGCTTAGGAGAATTAGAACCGCAGATTTCGCAGAGGAGAACGGATTCCTGAATCTTTGGATTTGTTTTCTCTCTGTGCAATCTGCGGTTTCTTTCTCGTTTCCATCACGAAAGGAGAGACAAAATGGAAATGACAGTCGTTCAAAAAATACTGGCGCAGGCCTCAGGCAAAACCGCCGTCTCGGTGGGGGAAGTCCTGGAACCAGCCGTCTCTCTGGCCATGTCCCATGAGAACGGGGCTCTCGTCATCAATCAGTTCCTGGAAATATTCAAAGATACCGGAATTAAGCCGCTCGTCTGGGATCCATCGAAGATCGCTATCATTTTCGATCACCGCGTCCCGGCCGAAACCTCAAAGACGGCCACCAACCAGAAGAAAATCCGGGAATTCGTGGCTTTACAGAACATCACCAAGTTCCACGATATTCGCGGAGATGAAGGCGGCATCTGCCACCAGATTCTGGCTGAGAGCGGCTACGTGCGCCCGGGCTATGTCGTGGTGGGCACCGACAGCCACACCACCAGCCACGGCGCCTTCGGGGCCTTCGCCTTCGGGATCGGGGCCACGGAGATGGCCGCCGTCTGGGCTCTAGGAACGGCCCTCAACGTGGAAGTTCCCGGCACCATCAAGGTGGAAGTCAACGGGAAGTTCCCGCCGCACGTGGGACCCAAGGACCTCATTTTGCACCTGATCGGAAAGATTTCCGCCGAGGGAGCTAATTTCAAGGTGATCGAATTCCACGGCGAGACGATCAGAAAAATGTCCATGTCCGGAAGGCTGGTCATCTGCAACATGTCCGTCGAGGCGGG
>Ga0209749_1001260_pt1 | contig 23666 bp, 22 predicted proteins | sample EPASupsiteSAE347_FD_187267 | JGI IMG/M metagenome (GOLD analysis project Ga0209749, IMG submission 187267) | Bioremediated contaminated groundwater from EPA Superfund site, New Mexico - Sample SAE3-47 (SPAdes) (version 2) | ecosystem: Environmental > Aquatic > Deep subsurface > Groundwater >...
CGCTGGTACAGGTCCCAGATGGCGCTGTTAAGGTAGGTCGTTGCGATCCGCCGCCGAAAGTTGAGATGCCCGGACATGCGATGACCAAGGGAGACATGACGGAAACGGTTGCCAAGAATCTCTGCTATCTTCAATTCCTGTTCGGGATTGCGGGTGGAGAATTTTCCAACGACGCCCATATGATCAATGCCTTCCCGACTCAGTTTGGCGCCGACGTTCTGAATTTCTTCCTGATTGATATCGGCGGCGATAATCCCGCGGTGATTCACATAGCCCGCAACAAAGCAGGTATCTTGAGGAACGGGAAGCAGGGAGGGCGGCAAGCCGGGACCGCTGGCAATAATCATCCCCACTATTTTAATTTTGTTCTGAACAATGGCGTTGGTGGAAAGGGTAGTACTGAGAACCACCCGCTGGAGCTTGGCCGGATCTTCCGCGGCAAGGATGGCGGTGGCAACCTGGAGCAGCGAATTCAATAAATTATTAGCGTCCGTGGGAACCTTGGCCTTCTTCCTTATTTTGAAATTATCGATAAGAACCGCATCCGTATGCGTTCCGCCCACATCAATGCCTAAGATCATTGTTCCTCCGGCCAAGAAAGTCAAAATTCGCACTGCCTTATATAATGATAAATTTATCTTGACAAGGTAAAAAAAAAGCGTATGGTCTCCTTCACTAAAGGTGATTAGTATCATCTCAAGGTAATGAAATTATTGGAAAGGAGGTGACGCTTTAATGAAGAAGGTATTTGCCATCATTCTTTCGCTGCTTTTCGTTGTGACGTTTTCGCTTGCAGTCGTTGGCTGCAAGAAGGCCGAAGAGCAGAAACCGGCCGAGCCGGCTAAGACCGAGGCTCCTGCCCCCGCTCCGGCGGCTCCTGGTGCTCCTGGTGCTCCCGCGGCTCCTGGTGCAGCTCCGGCGGCTCCTGGTGCAGCTCCGGCGGCTCCTGGTGCAGCTCCGGCAGCTCCGGCGCCCGCAGCTCCTGCGGCAAAGTAATATAGGACCAAAAGTTCATCTTGAAAACCGGGCATTTGATAATCGAATGCCCGGTTTTTTTGTGTCTTAAAATGGCTTGACAGCCGCTTGTCAATTGCTTAATAATGAATCAAAAAAGGAGGTGGAAAAGATGTCAGACAGAACAGGTGATTTTTTAAAGGGGTTGGTTATCGGTGGACTCGTCGGCGCCGTCGTCGGTATTCTTTACGCTCCCAAAAGCGGCAAAGAAACCCGGGAGGAAATTGGTAAAAAAGCTGAAGAACTTCTTGCCAAGGCCAAAGAGGAATACGAGCAGGCCCTGGAAAAAAGCCGCAGAACCTATGAAACGGCTGTCAGCCGCTTAAAAAAGATCGAAGAAGTTGCCAGGGAAAAGGTTGGTGAGATAGAAGCAAAAGCCGGCGAAATGGTTGATAAGGGAAAAGTAAGTCTGGAAGACAATAAAAGCCGTTTAAAGAAGGCTATAGATGCAGGTGTGGAAGCCTTCAAGGAAGAAAAATCGGCATAGGAAAGCTATCCCGATGTCTTTTCCATAATGGACGGCAGCGCCGTTCGTTTCATAACGACAATGCTTATCTTTTTGTGAGATCATCATGTACGTCGAAATCAGTTTGTTGTGTTTGAGTTTGGCCGTTCTTCTCATTGTGGGGTTTACGGTGCCTCTCCTCTGGCAGATCAGGAAAGTGGTTAAGGGGCTAGCCTTGACTCAGGAAATGCTCCAAAAAAGCCTGCCGCCGATTCTTCAAAACCTGGAAGAATCCTTGGAGACGATGAAAAGAACGGCTCATATCGTCAACGAGCAGGTGGAGGTTGCTGCCGTGGCCATGAAGAGGGTTCAGGCTGTCGTCGGCGTCTTGATGGAATTCGAGTCCGTCGTCCGTCTGGGGCTAAGATTGCCCTTCTTCAGATTCCTGCGCAATACCAATGCGGTCGCCAGAGGCGTCAAGGTCTTCCTTGACGTCTATACATCAAGACCACGCCGGATGGGGTAACAGGGTCCGCGGCAACGATGGCAAAGATGACCTTTGGCAATAAAGGGGGGCGTGTCCGGGGAGCAGTACAAAAACCCGCCGGTGTTGCGGCGCGGCCTGTCGAAGATATCGTCAGAGAACTAAAGAAGGCGAATCAGAAGCCGCCGGGCGAGGATTATCGGGAGCGCTCCCTGGCCATTCACGGCCTTGTCTGCGCCCGATGCGCCCGAGAATTCTCGGGACTGCAAAGGCAGCTCCTGACAGTTCATCACAAGGACGGCAACCATCACAATAATCCTGCTGACGGCAGTAACTGGGAAAATCTCTGTGTTTACTGCCATGACGATACCCACAGCCGCGGTGTTCTCGGTGATTATCTGGAAGGGGGGGGCGGTTCAAAGGATGTCGGCCTCGTTTATCAGGAGGGAAGGCAGGAGGGCGCAGCTCCGGAACGGTCTCTTTTGGGAGAAAAGCTTCAACAGGCGCTGCAAAGAAAGAAATAGCTCAAATTATCTTTCCACAATCATATTGCTGTTTACATTGCGCATTGAAGACAATGGAGGCGGGTGCTTAATTTTTAGTTGATTCCCGCCGTTTCTTGTGCTATGGAAGCACCCGTTTTCGTGACAATTATTAACCCCGTCCGATTTCCCATATTAAACTGAGAATGAAGCAACATACAAAAATTGTATGAGTGTAAGGTGGTTAAGGATAACACAAAATAAGAGAAGGAGGTAGGTTCAGTGGATGTTATTGAACAAGGAGTAGGAAGGATCTTAACGGATCCCGATCCGGACAAGGCGAGGGAATTTTTCCGCCACAAAAGCCGCGCCCTCGTGAGTAAACTCACCACGGTCAAAGAGGCAGTCGAAAAGTTGGTTAAAGATGGCGACTATGTCTCCATCGGCGGTTTTGGCGCCAATCGTGTTGCCATTTCCGTCGTTCACGAAATTGTGAGGCAGAAAAAGAGAAATTTAGGATTGGCCGGTCATACGGCGACACATGATTTCCAGATTCTTGCCGCTGGAGAATGTTTTGACAAGTGTGATGTCGCCTATATCGTCGGCCTGGAAGCAAGAGGGCTGTCCGCCAATGCCCGGAAGTACATGGAAAGCGGTAAGGTTGAAGTGACCGAGTGGACCAACTATACCCTTTCCGCCCGTTACAAGGCGGCGACGGCGGGTGTTTCCTTTCACCCCATTCGTAACCTTATGGGGACGGATACCTTCAAATACAGCGGCGCCAAGATGGTGAAATGCCCCTTCACCGGATCTAATTACGCTTTAGTGCCCGCGCTCTATTCTGACGTGGCAATCATCCACGCTCATGAGGCGGACATTTACGGCAACTGCCGGGTTCGGGGGATCCTGATGTCTGATTACGATGTGGCCCGGTCTTCAAAGAAAGTTATCGTTACTTGTGAAAGAATCATTCCGAATGATGAGATCCGCAGGGATCCGACCGCGACCTTTATTCCGTACTGGTGTGTCGATGCCGTTTGCGAGGTTCCCTATGGAAGTTACCCCGGCAACATGTATGGCGAATACTTCTCCGACGAAGATCATCTAAGAGAATGGATGAAAGTCGAGAAGGACCCGGAGGAGTTCAAGGCGTTCCTCGACAGGAATATCTATGGCGTGCAAGATCATTTCGAATATATCGAGAGAAATGGCGGCATTGCCAAGATGCTGAAACTCAGGCAAAAAGAATGGCTCTTAGTCGGCGCCAGGGCATAGGAAGGAGGAGAAATAAGACTTATGGCTAACTATAATACAATGGAGTTGATGATATGCACGGCGGCAAGAGAGCTGGAAGATGGGGCGTCTATCGTGGTGGGAACCGGCGCCCCCAATGCGGCGGCGATGTTGGCGCAAAAGACAACCGCCCCCAATCTGGTTATTATGTTCGAGGCGGGCGGAGCAGCCGCGCTGGTTCCGGAAATGCCGATTTCCGTCGGTGATTCCCGGACGACCTGGAAGGCGATAATGGCGAGCAGTATGCCGGAGATCATGGAAACCGCCTGTCGCGGAATGGTGGATTACACGTTCCTTGGCGGAGCCCAGATTGATATGTACGGGAACCTGAATTCCACCCGGATCGGCCCCGATCACCAGAAACCCAAGGTCCGGTTCCCCGGGAGCGGCGGCGCCAATGACCTGGCCTCTTTCTGTTGGCGGATGATCGTCATGACGCCCCAGGATTCCAAGCGGTTTGCTGAGAAGTGTTCTTACATCACCACCCCCGGATGGCTTCAGGGCGGTGATTCCCGTGCGAAGTCCGGTCTGCCCCTAGGCGCCGGTCCCTACAAGATCATCACCAATATGGCCGTCATGGACTTTGAGCCCGAATCCAAGCGGATGCGGATCATCGCCGTCAATCCCGGCTATTCCGAGAAGGACGTCCAGGACAATTGCGGCTTCGAGCTCCTCAAGGCCGCGAAGATTGTTGAGAATCAGGGACCAAGCGAGAAGGAACTGTCCATTCTTCGGGACCAGATCGATCCCTATCGCTATGTCATCGGGCGTTAATTAATATTTCGATGTCCCAAGCGGGGATGGTTGAAACTGCTCGATTTAAGGCCGAGTAGAAGATTGGTTTAAAGAAAGAATGAAGGCCGCTGCTTTTTCAAAGCAGCGGCCTTTTTTCTATGAAGTTCCCTCCCCTTCAAGGGGAGGGTGGGTCTAAGGATTTATTTTCATTTAATTAATATTTTCCGCCCGTCCGTTTCCTTCACGAGTTTGTCCCCCGCGGAGGTCCCGCAGAAGACGCAGGTATAGTCGTACTTTTCCCCCTCGGATAAGACAAGCAGGAGCCGCTTCCGGACGGGTACGGCCCGGCGGCAACGGGGACAAAATAGTTCCGTGGCGTCAAAATCCTTGAATTGCTGTCTTTTCATCGTATTTAACCGTCATCCTTGTCCGGTATAAGCTTTGCGTTTTCCAGCCATACCGTCGCCTCACTGTCACTGGGAGCCCGATAATCGCCTCGGGGAGATAAAGATCCGCCGGAACCGACCTTGGGACTGTTGGGGATGCAGGAGCGCTTGAACTGACTGGTTTTGAAGAAGCGATACAGGTATACCTCCAGCCAGTGCCTGATCTCTCCGATCGAGTATTGATGGCGCCTGTCTTCCGGAATATTAGGCCAGAGGCCCCGGTTGCTGTCCCGCCAGGTACAGTAAGCCATAAAAGCGATCTTTGAGGGCAGATAACCAAAACGGGTAATGTAAAAATTGTGGAAGTCCTGGAGTTCATAGGGGCCGATGACCGATTCGGTTTTCTGCGCCGGCTGGGCGCCCCCGGAACCGGGGATAAGCTCCGGACTGATCTCCGTGGCGAGGATATCGATAAGAATCGCTGAGGTTTCCTTCGAGAAGACAACGGAATCCGCCACCCAGCGGATAAGATGTTGAATGAGGGTCTTGGGGACGCTCGCATTGACATTGTAATGAGACATATGATCCCCGACGCCGTAGGTACACCAGCCCAGGGCCAATTCACTGAGGTCTCCCGTTCCGACAACCAGGGCCCTCCGCATGTTGGCCAGACGAAAGAGATGGGAAGTCCTTTCCCCGGCCTGGATATTTTCAAAAGTCACATCGTAGACAGGTTTTCCTTTTACAAAGGGATGGCCGACATCTTTGAGCATCTGCAGACAACTGGGCCTGATATCGATTTCGTTGGCTTCCACCCCCAGGACCTTCATCAACCGGACGGAGCTGGTGTAAGTCTTGTCGGTGGTGGCAAATCCGGGCATTGTATAGGCCTTGATATTGGTGCGGGGCCATCCGAGAAGATCCATGGTCCGGGCGGCGACAATCAGGGCATGGGTTGAGTCGAGTCCTCCCGAGATGCCGATCACGACATTTTTAATGTCCACCGCCTGAAGTCGTTTCGCCAATCCCTGGACCTGGATGTTATAGGCCTCGTAGCAGCGTTGATCCCGCCTGCTTGCGTCGGCGGGAATATAGGGGAAGCGGGGATATTCGCGCAAAAGGAGGATACGTTCCGTTTCCGGGATGTCCACGGTAAAGTCAATATGACGGAAAGCGGTTATCCGGTCCCGGTGGGTCCGGGCGTTCTGGCTGAAGCTGGTCAGGCGCATCCGATCCTGGACCAGGCGGTCGAGATCGATATCCGAGTATATTACCTGAGGCTGTTGTGAAAAGCGTGACGATTCGGCGAGAAGATTGCCGTTTTCATGAATCATGGCATGGCCGTCCCAGGCAAGATCCGTTGTCGATTCTCCCGGTCCTGCCGCGGCATACAGATAGGCGGCCACGCAGCGGGCCGACTGGTTGGCGGCGAGGTCCTGACGGTATTCGGATTTCCCGATGGTGATATTGGACGCCGACAGGTTACCGATCAGGGTCGCTCCGGCCATGGCGGCGAAACTTGAGGGGGGAATGGGGACCCATACATCCTCGCATATTTCGATAAAGAATTTTAGATTGGGTAAGTTCTGTACGTGGAAAAGAAGATCGGCCCCGAAAGGGATGTGTTGCTGTCCGCAAAGATTGATGGTCTTCGTCAGGGCTTCTTCCGCCGGCGTAAACTGGCGGCGTTCATAGAATTCCCGGTAGTTCGGCAAATAAGATTTGACGGCCGCACCGAGAATACGTCCCCCGTATATCACGACGCCACAATTGTACAGGCGGTTTTCCACCTGCAGCGGAGCGCCGACCACAAGGATGAGCTTTAGTTTACGTGAGGCCGTTACGATTTGCTGCAGCGCCGTCTGGACGGCATGGAGAAGGGCGTCCTGGTGGAACAGGTCTTCATTGGAATAGGCCGAGATTCCCAACTCCGGAAAAAGGGCGAAGACGGCGTGGTTATCAGCGGCCTTACGGGCCATCTTCAGGGTGGACTTGACGTTGAATTCCGTATCCGCCACCTTCACTTCCGGGACGCATACGGCCGCGCGGATGAAACCATGGCGGTATATATTGAAATAATTCTTCATCGTCATCAGGAGTCTCCCTCTACATAGGCGTAGGCGCTATGGTTATGGATACTTTCGTAATTTTCCGCCTCCACCGTGTAAGAGGGAAAATTATCATGGGCCTTGAGGCGGGCGGCGACATTCCGGACGACATCCTCGACGAACATGGGATTTTCGTAGGCCCGTTCGGTAACGAATTTTTCATCCGGCCGCTTGAGGAGGGAATACACCTCGCCGCTCGCCGATTCTTCGACGATGCGGATAAGGTCCTCGATCCAGAAGAACTTTTTGAAGCGCACCTTGACGGTGACGATGCTGCGCTGATTATGGGCCCCTTTATTACTGATCTCTTTGGAACAGGGACAGACCGTCGTCACCGGTACAATGATTCCTACCTGAAAGTCCGCCCCACTGTCATTGAGGTCGCCGCAAAACAGGCATTTATACTCCATAAGGCTTTTTGCGCCCGTTACGGGCGCCCCTTTCTCAATGAAGTAAGGGAATGCGATTTCCATATGGGCGGATTGGGCCTTGAGTTTCTGCCGCGTTTTTTCCAGGATCAGATGAAAGGTCTTGATATTGATCTGTCCCCGGAATTCATTCAGGATTTCAATGAAACGGCTCATGTGGGCCCCCTTGAAATGATGGGGCAGGTTGACATACATGTTGATTGCGGCGTTCACCGCCTGGGTTCCCCGGGCGCGGTCAAGGACGATTATGGGATATTTTATCCCCTTCACCCCTACCTTGGTGATCTCAATATTCCGGTGGTCCTTGAAGTTCTGTACGTCGATCATGCCGTGTACGTCACCCGGGCATTATCCGATTCCCATACGGTTACTCTGGAAACCACGAGACCCAGATTCAGGATATGGATTTTTTCCATCAGGCGATCGAAAATATGTTTTGCGACTCGCTCCGACGAGGGGTTCATGTCCTTGAATGCCTCCACTTCATTGAGGTATTTATGATCAAGATGGTCAAGAATTTCGTTGATCCACTTTTTCAGATCCCGGAAATCGATGAGGAGATCCTCCCCGTTCAAGGCGTCGCCCGCCACGGTGACCTCGACGAGGAAATTATGCCCGTGGAGGTCTTCACACTTTCCACCAATCTCCTTAAGGACATGGGCGGCGGAAAAAGATTTCTTGATCGTGACTTCGTACATGATTTGCCTCGGTCTTAAAGTTTTTCGCCTATTTGTGCTGAAGTTCTTTATCCACCGCCATGTTATCCCGGTGAATCACCTCGTCGTAGTCTTTATACCCCAGGACCTGCTGAATCTTGGAAGTCTTGAGTCCCATAATCTTGCGGACCTCTTCCGCTCCATAATTCGTGAGGCCCTTGGCGAGGATTTTTCCGCCGGCGTCCAAGCAGAGGACGGGATCGCCGACATGGAAATCCCCTTCTACATCGATGACACCGGAGGGAAGGAGACTCTTGCCCTCTTCGATGAGGGCCTTTTTCGCGCCGTCATCCAGGGTCAGCTTCCCCCGGGACCTGAGGGTGAAGGCAATCCAGTATTTGCGACTGTTGAGATGCTCTTTCATAGGCATAAAGAGGGTTCCCCGCTCTTTCCCGGCGGATAGATCCCTGAGGATTCCCTTTCCTTTCCCCGCGGCGATGATATACGGGATGCCGAAGGCCGTGACTTTCTTGGCGGCCAGGACTTTACTCTTCATGCCTCCGGAACCGACGTCGGAGGTCTCATCCGTTGCCGCCTGTTCGATCACCTCGGAGATCTCATGGACCACAGGGATGACTTTGGCCTTCTTGGAGCGGTTCGGGTTACGGTCGTAGAGGCCGTCGGTATTGGTCAAATTGATCACGAGATGAGCTTCCGTGATATTGGCGATCATGGCGGCCAACTGATCGTTGTCTCCGAATTTGATTTCATCGACGGCGACGGTGTCATTTTCGTTGATGACGGGTATCACCCCCCATTCCATCAGGGTAGTCAGGGTATTGCGGATGTTAAGGAAACGCTTCCGATCCGTAAGATCGCTCATGGTGAGAAGGATCTGTGCAACATAGATGCCGTGCTTGCCAAAGGCGTTTGAATAGACGCGCATCAGCCGTCCTTGACCGATCGCGGCGGCGGCCTGTTTCTGGGGCATGCTTTTCAACGGTCCACTGATGCCCATCCGGTGTTTTCCCGAGGCGATGGCCCCGGAGGTGACGATGACGATGTGGTATCCCCGTTTTTTCAGATCCACCATTTCATCTACAAGCTGTTCGATAATATTCAGATCAAGACCGTTGTCTCCCGTCAGAACGGCGCTGCCGATCTTGATCAGGACCTTTTTGACGTCTTTAAGGATTTCCTTTCTTGTCATCAGGCTTCTCTTCCCCTTTTTGTTCTTCTTTAGCCCGAGCGGATCGCGCTATCCGCTCCGTGATCCGACCGAGTATTCCGTCGATCCCTTCACCCGTAACTGCTGAAAAAGTTAATATTTCTATTCCCTTTTCGCGAAAGATGTCAATGTCTTTTTTCATCCGTTCCCGGGTAATGGGCAGGTCCGTCTTGTTAATGGCAACAATCTGCGGTTTGTTCATCAAGGTGGTATCGAAGAGCTCCAGTTCCCGGTTGATGGATTCGTAGAGCTCCCATGCCCCCTGATAATTTTCTTCGGAAATATCAAGTATATGAAGAAGAATCGATGTTCTTTCCACGTGCTTCAGAAATTGGACGCCCATACCGGCGCCGGTGTGGGCCCCGGTGATCAGACCGGGAATGTCGGCGATGACGAAACTCTGGTTCTGTCCGTAAGAAACGACGCCAAGGTTGGGAATAAGGGTGGTGAACGGATAATCGGCGATCTTCGGCCGGGCCGCCGAAACTCGAGATATAAATGTCGATTTGCCTACGTTGGGACGGCCGATAATTCCTACATCAGCGATCAGCTTGAGTTCGAGGAGTATCCATCGCTCCTCGCCGGGCATGCCGTCCTGGGCAAAACGGGGGGCGCGATTTGTGGAAGAAGTGAAATGGGCGTTGCCCTTGCCCCCGATGCCTCCCTTGGCGGCGATAAACCGTTCGCCGTCACGGGTAAGATCGGCGAGGATGGCCTGGCTTTCTACTTCTTTGATGACGGTACCGACGGGAACGGCGATCTCGATGTCTTCCCCGCTGCGGCCGGTACGATTGTTCCCCTCGCCGCCGGCGCCGCTTGGGGCCACGTGGCGCGGGCGGTATCTAAAATCGAGCAGGGTGGCAAGATTGTGAGAGGCGTGGAAGATGATATCCCCTCCTTTGCCCCCGTCGCCGCCGTTTGGCCCCCCTCGGGGGACATATTTTTCCCGCCGAAAGCTCACGCATCCGCGACCGCCATGGCCCGCCTGAATAAAGATTTTTGCTTCGTCGATAAATTTCATGTGTGTTTCATAAAAAAGTAAAGGCGCTCATATCAAGCGCCTTTTGATGGTGATAGTTTTTACGCTATACCCGCTATGTGCTGTGTCCGCTTCAGGGTCGACGTTAACGTCTATGCCGCGTAGACACTTACTTTCTTTCTTGTTTTGTCAAGCCTTTCAAATTTAACCACCCCGTCTATCTTGGCGAAAATTGTATAGTCCCTGCCGAGACCGACATTCTTGCCGGGATGAACCTTTGTCCCGACCTGACGGATGATAATGCCACCGGCGTTTATTGCCTGGCCGCCGAAGACCTTCACGCCCCGGCGCTGGGAGTTGCTGTCCCGGCCGTTCCGTGAGCTTCCCTGTCCCTTTTTATGTGCCATGAGTCTATCCCCTTCCCTTAAAACGAAATGTCCCGAATAACCATCCGGGTCAGCGGCTGGCGATGGCCGGTTTTTTTCTTGAAGCCCTTCCGCCGTTTCATGTGGAAGACGTCAATCTTCTCAGCCTTCGTCTGGGCTACGATTTCTCCCACTACCGTCGCCCCGCTTACCGTGGGGGTGCCGATGCGGATCGCCTCGCCCGTTGCGACCATGAGGACGTTATCAAATACTACCTTATCTCCCTTGCTTCCATCGAGCTTCTCTATGGCAACCATGTCTCCCACGGAAACCCGATGCTGCTTCCCGCCTGTCTTGATCACTGCGTACATCGTTTCATCCTTGTTTAAAAATTTTTGAACGGGTTATCTACTCGAAAAGGCATTTATTTGTCAACAAAAAAAGTTGCCCTTTTCGTTAGCCTGGTTTCAAGAACGGCGGCGGCATCCAGAAAAAGGGCGTGGACAAGAATGTCTTCGGCGCGGACAGCGCCCTCTTTACTGAAGCGGACATCCATTATGATCTCAAGGCAGAAGCGGTCAAAGGCAAGACGGGTAACGAGGGGACGGATATCCCTGATCACGGTCCGGTCCTTGATAGTCTTCTTGATGGGATATTCTTTAGCCTTTAAAAAGGTATCTATGCGTTGTTCCAGGATAACCAGCGCCTCGCCGTCAAGGCTGTCCGGCAGGAGGGCCCGATATTGGAAGCCCCGGATCAAATCGGTCAGCGTCCGGGCGCCCTGGGGAAGCTCCGCCATTTCAAACACCGTCATTCCCTCGGGAAGGTAACGGTTGATCCGTTCCGGCAGCGCCGCTACGGCCTCCCGCGGTTTGACGATCTGGATGTCGCAATATTCCCCTTCGCTTTCCAGTCCGACAGCGGTGGCGACGGCAAAAGATATCTTGGGATGGGGGTGGAAACCATCCGTATAGATGAGCTGCAAGCCGCTCTGGACGATGCCCCGGGCCAGGGCGGAGGCGATCTCCAGGTGGGACAGGTAGCGGGATACGCCCTTTTTCTTGAAGCTTAACCGGAACCGGTGAGAATCTGTAGCAACGGGACCCTGCTCCCGGGTGGCCGGTTCGACGGCGGGGGTGTTGCCGGTGGGTGCTTCCGCAGCTTCTTGCTTGGCGCTGACGGGCCGGATGTCGATATGGTCACAGACGCCGCATTGATAGCAGCCGTCAAGTCGGCAGTCCGCCGTCAGGACTTCGTCATGGGCCTTTTGCGCCTCTTCCAGGAGAAATTGACGGTTGATGCCGCAGTCGATATGGTCCCAGGGGAACGGCGCCTCCGGGGGGCGCTCGCCAAGAAATGCGGCTGGTTCGATTCCGAGCCGGTCCATGGCATTTTCCCAGCGATCATTGCGGAACTGGTCGCTCCAGCCGTCGAAACGGCAGCCGTTGCCGTAGGCGGTCTCAATGAGTGGGCCAAGGGATTCATCTCCCCGGGAAAAAAGACCTTCGAGAAGACTCATTCGGGCGTCGTGCCATTTGATCTGAATGTTCCGGTGGCGCAATCGGGATTTGAAAAAGGACTGCTTTGCGGAGATTTCTTCCAGGCCGATCTGCCGTTGCCACTGAAAAGGCGTATGAGGCTTGGGGACGAAAGTGGAAAGGCTGACCGTTACCTGCCCACGGTTTCTCGACGTCCGCAGCACCTTGTGGGCCAGCGATGCTATTCCCTCCAGATCCGTTTCTTCCTCTCCCGGCAGTCCGATCATGAAATAGAGCTTGACCGCCCGCCAGCCCGCGTCAAAGACCAGGGCCGATGTTTTCAGGAGATCCTCTTCGGTGTTTCCCTTGTTAATGGAATTCCGCAGGCGCTGGGTTCCCGCTTCAGGGGCTAGGGTAAAACTCGTTTTCCGGACCCGTTTGATGGCCTCGATGAGGGGGACGCTCAGGGTCTCGACGCGCAGGGAGGGCAGGGCCAGGGCAATGCGCCGGTTGTAATATCGATCCATCAGCACCGGCAGGAGGGTTTCGATGCAGGAATAATCGCCGGAACTCAGGGACAGGAGAGACAGCTCTTCCTGTCCCGTGGCGGTGAGCATGGCGTCGGCCATATCTTGAAGGAGGGCGGGGCGCCTTTCTCTGACCGGACGCCAGACCATCCCGGCCTGGCAGAACCGGCAGCCCCTGGTGCAGCCCCGGGCAATCTCCAGCACTATCCGGTCGTGTACGGTTTTCATGAGGGGCGTCAGCGGTTTTACCGGCCCGATCCAGGCGTTCAGATCGGCGACAATGCGCTTCCTGATCTTCCGGTCGTTATTATGGACGGCGGGGACATAGATGCCTTCGATATCGGCAAGGGCGGCAAGGATCATGTTCCTGCCGTCGTCCCTTCCCTTTTCCCTGATCATGGCCGCAGCAATCTCCAGGATGACCTCTTCCCCCTCGCCGATGACGAAGGCGTCGATAAAGGCGGACATGGGGGCGGGGTTGAAGCAGCAGGGCCCCCCGGCGATCACGATGGGGTCTCCGTCTCTTCTGTCTGCGCTGCGGATGGGAATGCCGCCCAAGTCGAGCATGGTGAGGACATTCGTGAAGGAAAGCTCATATTGAAGGGAAAATCCGACCATATCAAAGGCCTGCAAGGGGGTTCGCGATTCGAGGGTAGGGAGGAGGATGCCGTGACGGCGCATCCGGTCTTCCATGTCGGGCCAGGGGGCGAAACAGCGCTCGGCAACGATTTCGTCCTTTCCGTTCAAAATTTCATACAAGATCTGGATGCCCAGGTGGGACATTCCTACTTCGTAAGTATCGGGAAAAGCAAGGGCAACGCTGAGCCGGCAGGCATGCCGATCCTTGTGGACGGCGTTGATCTCCCCGCCGATGTAACGACTGGGTTTGGAGCAGGACAGGAGGACGTCGTCCAGGGTTTTTTGATAAGCGGGCATGGGAGATATTATATGTTTCCGAGGCGATCTTTGTATTTATAACCGTTCTGGACGATATCGCGATATTTTGACCGGGAAAACCGCTGGGGAAAATTGTCCTTGGCCAGGTAGGGCAGGGCGTCTCTTTTGAAGGCGTCCAGAAGCTCCCGAAAGACCGCTTCCTTTTCGTCTATATGCACGAAGGTACGCTCCTTCCGGTATTCGTAGCTGCCCGCAGGTCCGAACACCCGGCGGGTCTTCAAATAATGATCCTCTTCCTCAAAATGGGAGATTTCGAAGACCACGTCCATTTTGATGACCAGTTCCACCTTGACCGTATCGGCGGCGATCCGACGGGAAACGTCCCAGACATCGAGACTCAGTCCGTTGGGAAGGTTTAACCTTTCAATCTGCTTCATAGCTCCCGGCCTTCCTTGAGATGCTTAGTCCCTTAGCATCTTTAATCTTGACCTGCAATGTCAATCCTCATATATAGTGCTCGTTGCTCCAGTCAAGAGAACTGTTGTGAGGAAGCCATGACCGAAGAAAAAAGTGCCAATGCCATTTTATTGCTCTCCTGTCAAGATCAGAAGGGTCTGGTCTATAATATCGCCAACTTTATTTATCGCCACAACGGCAACATTGTCCATGCGGCGCAACACACCTCGGTGACAAGAAAGATCTTCTTCATGCGGATCGAATGGGAACTCAACGGTTTTGTCATTCCCCGCGAAGAGATCGGCCTGGTCTTCAAGCATGTGGCCAGCCAGTTCGATATGACCTGGGAACTGCATTTCACCGATACGATTCCCCGCCTCGCAATCTTCGTATCCCGGCACCCCCACTGCCTCTACGACCTCATCTTGAGGCGCCAGATGGGAGAATTCCGGGCGGAGATCCCCCTCGTTATCGGCAATCATCTCGATATTAAGCCGATGATCGAACAGTTCGGCTTGAAGTTTATGCACTTTCCCATTACCCCGGAAAACAAGGCGGAGCAGGAAGAGCGGCAGCTTGAGCAAATCAGGAAACACAATATCGACCTGATCGTCCTTGCCCGGTACATGCAGGTCCTGACGAACCGGTTCATTGAGGAATACCCGAACAAAATCATTAACATTCACCATTCATTTCTTCCCGCCTTTGCCGGCGCGCATCCTTATCAGCAGGCCTACGACCGGGGGGTGAAGATCATCGGCGCTACGAGCCATTACGTGACGGAACAGCTTGACGACGGACCGATTATCGCCCAGGATGTCATCAAGATCAGCCATCGGGATGCCCTGGAGGATATCAAACTGAAAAGCCGGGACCTGGAAAGAACGGTGCTGGCCAAAGCGGTCCGCCTGCACATCGAGAACCGGATCCTCCCCTACGGTTCCAAGACCGTAGTCTTTGAGTAATGATGGGATGATGAATTATTCCGGCCCTCACCTCTGCCAGCCCGATGCGGGCAAATCATGCGGGGCTTGCTGCGGGCTCTACAACTACGCCGACTCTTCCCGGGAATCTCTTGTGCTGCGGTTGAGAAGAAGAACGGAACTGTTCCGCCGCGCCGGCAAGTCCCCGGAGGGTCTTCAGGTTTTTTCCCGCATGATTCAGGCGACGGAAGACATGGCAAGACGCTATGAGGTTATCTATTGCTGTGAGTACCTGGGCTTTCTCGATATGGAAGAAAAGCGCGTCGGCTGTCTTCTCCATCCCCTCCAGAATGGCGGTGTTGATCACCGGGGGCTCTCCTTTTACGGTCGCGAGCTCTGCGACGGTCATTTCTGCCCAAGTTATCACTATATCTCCCGGGAAGAAAAACAGGCCCTCCTCCATATCATCGATGACTGGTACCTCTTCGGGTTGGTTATTACGGATATCGATCTGGTCAAGTCATATTTCCAATTGATCAGCGACGGGGTCTATGAAACGCCGTCGCCGGACCGTTTCAAAGACGGCCGGCTCCGCGAAAAGGCCGGGGCCTTTTTTGATCTTAAGCTGTCCTGGCCCTTTCGCTCCGCCGATGTGCATCGTCTGGGCAAATACTACTTTGACGGTTCCCAGTATATGATCAAACATATAGATTACGGGGCCCTTGGTTCGGAAATATCTCGTTTCGACAGGATATTCCTGAGCCTGACCTCGGATTTCCGCAGCCGGGAGGACCTGCAGCGGGCGGAAGAACTGATTCAAAGCCATCTGGACGGTTTTATCCGCGCTTATCGGGGTAACCCATGATTTGTCATGATTTATTATTGACAAAAGGTGTCCCGTCGATTAGCATCCCTTTCATTATCCGGTCATTGTCCGAAACAGAAGCGATTCTGTAGGGGGGATCATATGGAAGGGATGCAAAAGGAAATTCTCTTTTCCCGGGATGCCATCAGCCGGCGCATCACGGAGCTTGCCGCCGACATCTCCCGGGATTACGCGGGCAGGGAGTTGGTTGTTGTCGGCGTCCTCAAAGGGGCCTTCATCTTTATGGCCGATCTTGTCCGCCGCCTCCAGCCCCCCTGCGTTATCGATTTTGCGAGAGTGGCGAGTTACGGATCGGGCTCGACAAGTTCCGGTCAGATCGTTATTACCAAGGACATCGAGATGGACATTAAAGACCGGGATGTCTTGATTGTCGAAGATATCGTGGATACGGGCCTGACCCTGTCTTACCTTGTCCAGGCCTTTAAGGAGAGGGGTGCGCGTTCCCTGAAGGTCTGCGCCTTCATGGATAAGAGGCTGCGACGCAAGGTTGCCTTCGAAGCGGATTATGTGGGTTTTACCATTGACGACGGTTTTGTGGTCGGCTATGGTCTCGATTTTAATGAGCAGGCAAGATTCTTGCCGGATGTTTACATCGTGACGAATTTATAGAGGACTTATGATTATTCTATGCCGAATCTGTCGAACAAAATACCATTTTGATGAAACGAAGATTCCTCAGGATGGCGTCTGGGTCCGCTGTACCCGTTGTGAGCAGGTGTTTTTTCAGCATCCCCCCCTTTCCACCCGGGAGGAGATCGATAAGTCCGATGCCCCGGATGAGAGTATGCTTGCGGCGGCAAGAACGGTGGATATGCGGGATCTCTCCAACGCGCCTGAGCCTGACGAGCTTCCCGAGTTCTCCGAAATTCCCGAAGCCCGTTCCGCTCCAAAGAGGGGGTGGATGATATGGGCGCTGGGAGCGCTCATGCTGGTCCTCCTGGTGGGCGCCGGGAGTCTTTTCCTTTTTCCCCAATACGGTCAGTTGGCGATGAAAGAACTGAATGCCCTTTTCCCCGGTCTGGCTTCATTTACTTCCCAGGACGCGCCGACGCCGTCGGTCGGTCCGGCTCAGGTCAAGATTGTAGATGTGAAACAGCGCTTCGTCAACAATGCCCTCCTCGGCAATGTCCGCATTGTCGAAGGCGTGGCCATGAATACCTCTCCCTATCCCATGGCGAGGATAAAGGTCCGGGGGGAGCTCTTTGATATGATCGGAACACCGGTGCGTCAAAGCCTGACGTTTTGCGGGAATCTGCTCACCGATGAAGAGTTGGGGATCATGTCGGAAGAACAGATTTTCCGGGAACTTGCCAATCCTCAAGGGAGCGACGTACCCAACGACAAGATCGCCCCGAATGGGACGATTCCTTTCATGACCGTCTTCATCCGGGAGCCCCCCGGGGTGACCAGGGCATTTGTCATCCCTGTCGCCGCCGAACGGCTCCTTTCTCCGTAATTATTTCCGGGTGATATTCCCCGCAGCGAGCTGCGGGGAGGTTGGCGGCTACTTTTTCTGGGCGTCGTAGAGTCTAAGAACCCTGTCCGTGATATCGATGCTCTCTTCGGCGGTAATCACGGCCATGCGGTCCAAAATAACGGTGAAGCGCTCGCCGCGGGCATAATTCCTGACAACCTGCATGATCTCGCCGATGACCTTCTGGGTTATTTCCATCTCTTTGCGCTTGAGCTCCCCTTCGGCGTCTTCCCGCAGGTACTGAAGTTCCCGCATTTCGTGCTTGATTTGATCCCCCTTCTTTTTCCGCGCGTCCATGGCGCCGGGTTCGAGGCGGCTGAATTCTTCCTCCAGTTTCCGGATATCCCTTTCCTTGGCGGCAATGGCGGCCTGCTTTTTCTCAACGTCCTTCATGAAGGCGGTACGGACCTTCTGGGAATTCTTGGATTCCCGGAGGATCTTCTGCATATCCACCATCCCGATCTTCAGGGGCCCTGCCGCTCCCGCCGCCTTCGGCGCCGTTTTTGGCGCCGCCCATGCGGGCTGGACGAGCAAAGCAATCATCAAGACTAAGGCCATCCATATGAAATATCTCATCTCTTTTTTCACTATCCTGACTCCTCCTTAATTGAGCTTGGGACTCTCTTACCTCTTTTGTCAATAAATGTAAATAGGGGGAAACAGATAAGTCGGTCCGTTTCCCCCTATGAAGTGTCGTCTTGTTGCTGGGAGAGTCCCAAAGGGCTGTGAGCCTTCTTCTCCCCTTACTTGCTTCCCTGGAATCCCCCGACGGCTTGATCACTGGCTTTACCGACCTTCCAGACGCCGCCGACGTACTGCCCCGTATTACCGTAAACGGTCCCGGAGGCGCCTTTGGTGTCGCTGGTGCCGGCGGTATTGCCGTTGATCTGCCAGCTACCGGTTGTTCTGTCAATGGTGAAAGAGCTCTTCTCGCCGGCAGTGGTGCTGAAGTTTCCACTGGCACCGCTTATATAAACTGTTGGCGTCTGTGTGCCGGCACCGGTCGGGGACACGTCGATTTTGAAGTTGCTGACTCGATTGCTTGTGAAATCCACAGTGCCGTTGAAATTTCCTGTCAGGGCCGTCCCGGCGCTGTTCCCCACCCAATAGGTCCCCCAGGCGGGGCCGCTATAAACCCCTTGGCCTCCGGGGGTCTTTCTTAGATCATTCATTTCGGCGTCCGTGGTCGGGGTGCCCCAGACATAGGCCCCTTCATTCTTGAAGTAATAAGTATCGTTGCTCGTGCTCATGGCGTTGACCTGTGTCCAGACCCCCCACTCCATATAGGCATTGGAGCCGCCCCTGCCCTGGGGTTGGGTGAACGTGATCCCCTGTGTTCCCTGCCATTCGTCTCCGCTTACCTGCACTTTAACAATGCTCTTTGGCGAGGATGTCCCGTTGATCTCGGTGTAATAGGATCCAGCATCGTCATAGGCTTTTGCGCCCGTCTGACTGAAGTCCTGTAACGATGCGGTCATATAAGTATTCACAAAGGTGCTACCAGTCTTTTCAAGCATACCCCCCAGATAACCTTTCTGTTGTTTGGTTGGTACCGTGGTATTGCCCCCTTGAAAAAGACCGACGGCTCCGGTTTTATAAGTACTGCTGTACATGGCCCAGACGCCGCCCATGTTGGCGCCGGTGGAGCCGTAGATGGAACCGGCGGCGCTGGTCTGGTCGGGGGTGACGCCGTTCAGGTTCCAGGTACCGCCGGTGAGGGCGAAGTGGGCGTCGCTCCCGATAGTTCCCGAGGCGTTGTGAATATAGGCAGAGGCCCCATTACCCGAAACGTCAAGGTTGAAATTGCTCAGAGCGCTGTTTGTGAAGAATACGTCGCAACTGAAGCTTCCCGTCATATTGCTGCCTCCGCCGGCCGTCCAATACGTGCCGTAGGCATTGCCGCTGTAAGTTGCCGAGCCCGACAGCAGCGACATGGTAGGTATATTGGAGCCGAAAAGCCAGTAGACCCGGTTGTTGAAGGCGTAGCTGGTGTTATCGACGGTAAAGGAATTTGGGACCGTCGCATAGCCCCACTCCATGTTGGCATTCTCTCCCAGGGTGGTGGAGGAGATGCCGGCATTCAACTCTCCCGAGTTTTTGTTCCCCGAGTCGAAAACTACCCACTTCACGGTGGGGTTGCTGCCTCTTCCCCCGCCGATAGCCCGGGTATAATCGTTTCCGGTGTCCTTTGTCCCCCGGGCCCAGGCACTGGCATCGCCGTCGTAACGGTTCCGACTGGCGAATACCTCCTCGAGGGAACCATTCGTGGTGTTCGAAAGCATGCTGGCGAAGTATCCATAGCGGCTGCTACTCGTGCCTGTCGTATCCGAGGCGTTTGTTTTCGGGTCCGTCATGGGGTCTTTTGCCGGGGCCGCTTTCTGTCTCTCCTCCTCCTTTTTTTCTTCCTGATTGACATTCTGCTGCTGGGTTATGTTTGAGGTGTCGGGCGTGTTGGTATTGGAAGTCCCCGGGGCGTCCGATGTTGTCTTCGCATTCGGGGCGTTGCCGTTTGCAGTGTCGGAGCTTTTACCGGAGCTGCTGCTCTGGCTGCTGCCGGAACCGCTGCCGGTGGCGGGCGGCGGCACGTCCGTTGCGGCCTGGAAGCGCTGGGCGACCTGGGGAGGGGTCGGCATGACGGCTCCAACCCCCTGGGGGGTGGCCGACACGGTCTGCCCCGCCCCCACGCTCTGGGTCCTGCCGTCCACGGTCGAGGTGACGGTCACCGTGCCGTCAAAGCCGTGGACGGTCGTCGTGACATTCGGCGGTGGGGGCGCCTGGGCCAAAATCAGATGGCGCCCCCAATCGGTGGAGGCGTCGGCAAGGAGGAGGGGAAGGGCGGCGGTGTTGTTTTCGCCTTCGACGGCGACCTCCATGCCGAACTTCGTCCCCCGGACGCCGGCAACGGTCGTCGGGCTCTCCACGGTCATGACCGCGCTCTTCTGGCTGAGGACGCGGATGGCGTAGAACATGGCCTTGCCCTGGGCCATGGAGAGGTTGGTTTTTTTCTCCGCCTTGTTTTTTTCTCCCGCTACCTCCTTGACGGTTATTCGGGTTCGGTCCCCGAGGGTGATGACGTCGTTGTTAAGGAGCTTGATGCGGCATTTGGAGGCCTTCAACGTGAAAACGATATCCTGCTCATAGAGCTTGTCGCCGTTGGCCGCAAAATATGCCTGGCGGAGATCTCCGTGGGCCACGACCACATGGCCCATAGCCGTCTGGATCACCCCGGCTTCTTTGGTCTTCCCCGGCAGGAAGTAGTCCTTGACGCTGACGTTCTTCAATTCCTTGGGCAGGGCGTCCGCAGGCGCCCCGTGGCCCCGGTTGTCGGCGGCGAGGACGGCGCCCGTCATCCCTCCCCAGGCGATGACCGTGATCAGGACGATCAGGGTGAAAATACGCTTATGGCAGTTCATGGTAACCTCCCGGAATGATCAGAAATAGAACCCCACACTCAAGGTGTAGGTTTCTTTGGTAAAACTGTAAAGCTCGTCGTTGGAATGGTTGTCGATATAGTTGAAGGCAAAGGATGTAAAATAGTGTCTCAGGAACTCCTGGCTCAAGACGACGGACCAGCTTTGACGGCGGTCCACCCGTTCATCGTTGTAAAGGACGGGGGCCGCCTTGTAGTTTCTTTCCCCGAGCTGGTATCTCAGGAAGAGGTCCGTCTTCGTGGGAAAGCGGGTGAAGTAAGAGATGGCCGCGTAAGGCGCCGTATAGGTGAAGCTGCGGGCGTCGGCGATGGATAATTCATAGCCGAAATTCAGGGATACGATGTGCCGGCGGTTCATGAAATAGAAGTTCGGCGCGAGCTCGTAGCGTGTCGTCGTATTGTTGAGATTGTAGTTGGTGCTGTCCATGAAGCTCTCCCTGCTCCACGAATACTGACCCCGGAGACTGAAATTGGGGGTGAAATAATGCTCCAGGCTCGGCCGGAAATGATAGATGCTCGACAGGGGCGAATTGCCGTACTCCTGTTTGGAAAAGCCAAAGGGCAATTTTACGATGTCGTTCGGCCCCACCCACCAGGGGCCCGTCGAGGCGTCTCCGAGGAGGTAGTTGTATTTCCCGTAGTGGAAATAAAACTGGTTGTACACATCGGCGGTAGTATTCCACATGAAGCCCCCTTTGTCGCCGAAGTCGTAGAGGACATTCCCGGAGAAATTTTCTATGGAGGCCCAATCGCCGAGCTTTTTCGTATCGTCGGCGAGGGTCAGGGTTCCCCCGGTCACGGACAGTTCCTTCTGGTCCGGCCCGCTCGAGATGTTGCTGTCCCACTGGATGCCCTGGGAAAAGCGAACATTCCAGAAGACCTTTTTGGTGCTTTCATCAATGGCGGCGAGGAGGCGGTCGATATTCTTTTGAACGTCTTGCGGCGGCTTGGCCTGCTTGACGATTTCCAGCTCCCGGCGGGCCTCGTTGTATTGCTTCAGTTGAAAATAGGCGGCGGCCAGTTCGAGACGTACCCGGTGCAGCCCGGGGTCAACGGCGAGCATCTTCTGGAATTTCGCGATGGCAAGCTTCGTATCCCCGGTATTCATGGCGGTTGTCCCCAACCACCACATGATATCCATCGTCTCCACGTCGGCGGAAATACTGTTGAAAATGGGCAGGGCCTGGGCAAATTTCCCGTCGTAATAAAGGGTCAGGGCCTCCGCAAGCTTGTCGTCGAGGGCCGCCACCTTTTCCGGCGGCATCTTGCGAAGCTTTTCGAGGGCCTCCTTGTTGGCCGTCCGGAAATCAATCTCCCCGGAAGGCTTGCCTCCCTCCGCCGCGGTCGCTGAGGCGTCGGACGTCTGGGAATGGGCCGTCGCGGTCATGGCAAGGTTGATGGATGTAGCGAGGATAAAGCAGAGGAGATATGAAAAAAGCCGTCCAAGCATAAGAGTCACCTCAAGGAATGTTTGGAATTATTTCCGTTTTTGACAAAAAATGTTCCAAATGTTCGCGCCCTGTTAAGAATATTGTGAGATCGTATGGCAGCAGTGAAGGCATCTAAGGGCGCGAACTTTACCTTCCTTGCTTCAGGTTTTCGTGTATAGTGCAGGTTTCATTAAATTGTCAATAGGTTTATATGCTTCGGTGTGGACAAATACGACATAACGTAATCTGAATGACGGTAGTTATTTTCTCAAGGCGGCTCTGATCGTCCGACTCTGGATCGCTCCCTCCCGAAGCAGAACCGGAGGCGCGGGGTTACATTGAGCTTGGTAATACCTTGCCTCTCTTGCCCATAATAAAGATAGGGGGAAACAGATTTGCTGGTCCGTTTCCCCCTATCTTGACTGTTCGGGGCGAGTTACGTGCTGCTGTAAATATTTCTCCTACCGGCTGCCCTGGATTCCTCCGGTGACCTGCTTGTCTGAACTGGAGGTGCCGGTGGCGGCCTTGTAGACGGCACCGATATACTTTCCCTTATCCGCGTCGTTTCCGTAAACGGTCCCGTTGGCGCCCGATAGACTGGGACTGGCAGTGCAGGTACCGTCGAATTTCCAGGTCCCGGTACTGGAGTTGATGGTGAAGTTGCTTGTCCCGCCGGAGAAGCTCCCCGAGGCGCCGGTGATGGCGAAGCTCTTCCCCCCGCCTGCCACGTCGACGTTGAAGCTGGTTACACTCTGGCTGGCGAAATTGACGGTGCCGCTGAAGGTTCCGGTCATATTTGTCCCGGTTCCAGGATTAGACGAGTAACCCGTATGATAAGTCCCCCAGGCCGTGCCGCTGTAATTTCCCACAATCGCGTTGGACTTCAACGTCGCCATCTCACTGTCCGTGGTGGGACTCCCCCAGACATAGGCCCCGTTAAGTGCGTAGTCGTAATGACTGCCATCGCTGGTCGTCATGGTGACGGGCTGTGTCCAGGTCCCCCATTCCATATAGTCGTTGGAGCCGAGCTTGGTGTACGTGACGGTCTTACTTCCCGTCCATGTGCCCACGACGCTATCCTTTGCCTCCAGTTTCGTCATTGTCTTTGTCGAGCCGGACGTGTCCCCCACGGTGACCAAACCGTTGTTGTTCGTGGCCGTGACCCCCGCCTGGCTGAAATCCTGTAATGATGTGCTCATATATGTGTCATTATACCAATAGGATCCCCCCGAGTAGAGTTCGAGCATCCCCACAACATAACCTTTGTATTGCTTTGCGGTGGTGGTCGTCGTCGAGGTTTGCTGTTGTTCTTCCTTGTTGACATTCTGCTGCTGGGTTATACTCGAGTTGTCGGGCGTGTTGGTATTGGAAGTCCCCGTGTTGTCCGAAGATTTCTTCTCATCCGGGGCGTTGCCGCTCGAAGAGCTGGAGCTTTTATCGGAGCTGCTGCTGCTTTGGCTGTCGTCTCCGCCGCCTCCGGGCGGCGGCACGTCCGTTGCGGCCTGGAAGCGCTGGGCGACCTGGGGGGGGGTCGGCATGACGGCTCCGATCCCCTGGGGGGT
>Ga0209749_1001261_pt1 | contig 23660 bp, 21 predicted proteins | sample EPASupsiteSAE347_FD_187267 | JGI IMG/M metagenome (GOLD analysis project Ga0209749, IMG submission 187267) | Bioremediated contaminated groundwater from EPA Superfund site, New Mexico - Sample SAE3-47 (SPAdes) (version 2) | ecosystem: Environmental > Aquatic > Deep subsurface > Groundwater >...
AGCGACACAGAAAAAAGAGCGCTCTATGATCAGATTACTTGAAAAGGCAGGATACTCGGTCGTGAGGACATGCACCTCAGAAATGGCGGCTGCATAGGTATGCGTGAGGCCTATTTTCATATCAAACACTCTAGGCAATCATACTATAGTCGGGGCAGGTAGCGTCGCAACGTGCAAGAAAACCCGCCAGGGATTGAAACTGGTAATCTTTCTGTATCAAAGGAAGGCAGAAAGCTCTACGTCGCAACGTGCAAGAAAACCCGCCAGGGATTGAAACTGTCGGAACGTCCTGTGGCTTGATCAGCCCTCTTTTGATGTCGCAACGTGCAAGAAAACCCGCCAGGGATTGAAACAGACTATCCGGGCACTGACTGACAAAGCAGGATTTTGTCGCAACGTGCAAGAAAACCCGCCAGGGATTGAAACTTTGGTTTGTTGTGGAAAGACACGGATGCAGGTAAAGTCGCAACGTGCAAGAAAACCCGCCAGGGATTGAAACCCCTCTGGCACCCATCCCTTTCTCATAGGCCCGATTTGGTCGCAACGTGCAAGAAAACCCGCCAGGGATTGAAACGTAGGATGGCATTCAGGCCGCCTCCAAAATAGCTTGGGTCGCAACGTGCAAGAAAACCCGCCAGGGATTGAAACTCCCACATCAGATAATATTGATGCGATTGGGCGCTCAGAGAAGTCAGATAATAAGATCATTTCGCCACCGCCAGCGTCAGATTGCCGTGCGGCATAACCAGCATGCGCGCATCCCTGCCCTGCCTGGCTCTGGCCAGCACCAGGGCCTCCTCAAGAGTTGCCGCCGGTGTGAAGAAGCACATCTCCGCCTTATCCGTCGGCAGGTCCGATACCAGGATCAGATGATGCTGCATGGACTCCTTGGCCAGGAAGGCGGCCTTGTGCCCGCCAAACTCATACTCCCTGCCAAAGCGCTCCCAGCAATCCTCGGCAGTTGTCGCTTCCCTTGCCCAGCGCTCGAATACCGGATGGCCCAGCCCCTCGCAGCACTCCGCCACCAGGATGATGCTGCCCCCAGGCAGCGCAGCGTTCTTGGCATTGTCCAGAGCTTTTTGCGCCTGGAAGAGGTTGAGGTCTTTGGGCCTGCCCCCGGCGCAGGTCACAACGATCTCTGCCGGCTTAACGGGGCGACGGTACATGCGATCCACGGTAGCAGCGCCGGTGCGGTGAGCGGAGATAAAGTCGCCTGCAACCGACTGCACAATCTCCTTCTTGCCATTCAGAACGACATTCAAAATGAAATCCAGCCCCGCTATTCCAGCCGCGTCCTCCATGTCCTGGCGCACCGGACTGTCCAGCCTTCCCGTAATTGAGTTTGCCTCCCTCATCAGCTCATGGTTCTTGATCACAGAACGCTCCGAGCTTATCCCGGGCAAGACGGCTTTGGCTCCGCCGCTATACCCGGCATAATAGTGATACTCGATATTTCCTGTGGCCACTATGAGATCAGATGAGAAAGCCGTCTCCAGGACCTCCACTGGCGTTCCCCGCCCTGTCTCTCCCAAAGATACGCAATTCTTGGGGTCGTGCTGCATGTAGGGCAGGCTGGTGCAGCCTTTCAGGAGCAAGCGTTCCTCCTCGGCAGTCATCCTGCGGTGCGTGCCCAGAGCAAATACAATTTTCAGATCGCTGATGCCCAGATCCTCAAGCCGGCGGATGAGAGGCGGAAGCATGAGATGACTGGGGGCGGGACGGGTGATATCGCTCACCAGGATGCTGGCCGATTTACAGCCGGCATAATCATCCAGGCTCTTTCCCTTGGAATGATCTATTGATCTATCGATCTCACCAGCCGGAGCGGCAGGAAGCTCCTCGGCCAGCACCACCTCTGCCCCTTCATTCAACATCAGATCGAGGCAACCTTGACCATAGCCAAGCTTGATTTTGCTGTTATTTGAATTCACAGACATATTAGTTAGTCTTCCAGATCACGGCGCGGCTGAGCATTTCGGAAAAGGCTTCGAAGATGGGACGATCCGTTTTCACAAGGAAATAATCCGCCCCAACCTGACTGCATGCCGCCCTGATGCGATCATTATGCTCCGCCATACGTCTAAGATACTCCTTTCGCTCATCCTCAGTCACACGGGTGATGAGCGGCAGGCCGCTCTCCATGTCCACGAACTTGACATCGCCTCCGAAGGCAAGCTCCGTCTCTTGCGGTGCCAGCACTTGAATTACCAACAGCTCATGCCCGGAGAGCCGATAGATGCTGGATACAACATCATCAGTCTCTCCCAGCAGGTCGGCTATCAGGACCACCAGGCTGGTGGTCTTGAGAAGCGATTCCACCTGATCTGCGATGGCAAGCAAGCCAGTCCCACCCCTAGGATTTATCCCGTCCAGCACCTCAATGGATTGAAAGAGATTTCTTCGTCCCCGTTTAGGCTCACCAGGATAGAGCTTCTTGCAAAAGAGCGATATGGCATACTTCTCATTTTCCAGGGTGGCTAAATAAGCAAAGCCGGCGGCCAGGCGCGCTGCATATCCGAACTTTCCCTCGTAACCCATGCTGGCGCTGCCGTCCAGAAGGATGTGCACCACCAGGCTTCTCTCCTCCTCATGCTCCCGGATATAGAGCTTTTCAGTTCGACCGTAGACCTTCCAGTCCACCAGCTTAAAGTCGTCTCCTTTGCGATATTCCCGATAGCCGACGGGGCTGATGCCGTGTCCAAAGCGCAGGGACTTTCTGCCTCCGCTGTAGGCGGTCGATACTCGCTTCCTGACTAGCAGGGAGAACTTCTCCAGCTCCTTGAAGAACTCTGTATCCATGATTTCGTCCTTAGAGACCTAAAGATGCGCTATTCAGAGGGAACATTTCAGATGGAACCATTCAGAGGGACTGACTCTTTAAAATGTCCGTTACCACCTGGTCGCGGGTGAGGCCCTTTCGCTCCGCCTCAAAGCCCAGGATGATCCTGTGCCTCAAGACAGGATAAGCCATGACATGCAGATCCTCTTTGGAGACATAATTTCTGCCCTGCAGGAAGGCTCTGGCCTTGGCTGAGAGGATTAGGCCGATGGTGGCCCTGGGGCTGGCTCCGTATGCGACACCCTCCCACTTGCGCGTGGCCAGCACGAGATTCACTGTCGCTTTCTTCAGATCATCGGAGACGGGAATATCGCGGCAGAGCTGCTGCAGTGCAATCACTTCATCCTTGCTGACCACCGGCTCCACATTGGGCTCGCCGCGAATGGTATATCTCTCCAGGATCTCCATCTCCTCTTCCTTGGATGGATATTCCATAAAAACCTTGAGCAAGAACCTGTCCAGTTGTGCCTCGGGAAGAGGGAAGGTGCCTTCCATCTCAATTGGGTTTTGCGTGGCAAGGATAAAGAAGGGCTTATCGAGAAGATAGGTCTTGTTTCCTACCGTTACCTGTTTTTCCTGCATGGCTTCCAAAAGAGCGCTCTGCGTCTTGGGAGAAGCCCGGTTGATTTCGTCGGCCAGGACGATATTGGAGAAGACGGGCCCCGCCTCGAAGCGGAACTTTTTGCTCTTGTCGATCTCGTCGATGATGGTCGTGCCGGTGATGTCCGCAGGCATAAGGTCGGGAGTGCATTGAATCCTGCTGTAATCAAGTCCCAGACAGGAGGCCGTGGTCTTCACAAGAAGCGTCTTGGCAAGGCCCGGATTGCTCTCCAGGAGGGCATGGCCTCCGGCCAGGATGGCGATCAGGAGCTGCTCGATGGCCACATTCTGGCCGACTATGACTTTGTCGATCTCGCGCCGGAGCCTTTTGAATATATCTGGTGCCCGGCTGTAGACTGCTTTCTGATCCTCCGACATTATTCTCTCCATCTCTTCGCTTGATAATAAAACCCTGGCGGTTTACGAAATAGAACCACTGCAGGCACAGAGCACACAGAGGACGAACGGACGGTAAAGCATTTTAGAACGGTTTAGATTTTGTCATCACAAAAAAAACGCTCATGCTTCCCGAGCAGAGGTTTGCAGGAAGTTCATGAGTTCATGAGATAGAGCATAGAATCCAATCCTGTACCACCCATTTATATCACAAGAATCTCACCATATTATCAATAATAGAGCCAGTAGGCCTTATTTGGAGGAATGGGGAAATGAATACAAATGCACGAAGGGTTATGGCAGGAGAGAATTTATGCCATAGTCTCAAATGCATGACATATGGTAGCATGCTCTTAGCTATATTGTTGACCTTTTTAGCAGCTTGGTCATTTGTACCACAGACAAGCGCAAATGAGAGTCCATATCAATATTCTCAGTTCTACAGCATGACTTATGGATCATTTATTAGCAACAGCATCAGTACACCTCAACAAATTGTGATCGGCGATAAAACTCCTACGCATGTATATCTTGGCGAACAAATGCAATCCGTGTCATATGCTCAATACCAGTCGGTTCCATCATCTACCGGCGGCAATTCGCTGTGGATTATGGGTGCAACAGCCTGGACCCAATACGCCGTAGTTCCACAGGGCGCAACTGTTTCCTTGCTCAAAATCTCATCTGCAGGTGGCACGGGATCCATTATCTTGGATGGTAAAACATATGGCGATGACTATGCATTCTATCCGGATAGCCTATTTGCGTTCAATGTGGGGTCAATAGGAAGGCATACTTTATCCTACACTATAAATGGCTGGGCCAGTAACCAGATTGTCATAGACGTAGTGGCCTCTGAATCCTATACTCAGCCTACCTATTATCCAGGATATTATTACCCTGCCTATTATTGGCTCTATCCCTGGAATTACTATCCGAATTGCAATGAACCCAAGCCACTAAAGCTCCCACTGGATCAACCAAAAGACAAGGATCAACCAAAAGACAAGGACCAACCAAAAGACAAGGACCAACCAAAAGACATGGACCAACCAAAAGACAAGGACCAACCAAAAGACAAGGACCAACCAAAAGACAAGGACCAACCAAAAGACATGGACCAACCAAAAGACAAGGACCAACCAAAAGACATGGACCAACCAAAAGACAAGGACCAACCAAAAGACAAGGATCATGATGATCAGAAAGAGAAAACGGTTGGCAATCCAAGCGGGAATTCAGGTTCAAATCCAAACGGCAACACTGGTGGGAACCCTGCTGAGAATCCCAGCGGTGACATGAGCGTGAAACCTGCCGACAGTCCAAGCGGGAATTCAGGTTCAAATCCAAACGGCAACACTGGTGGGAACCCTGCTGAGAATCCCAGCGGTGACATGAGCGTGAAACCTGCCGACAGTCCAAACGGGAATTCAGGTTCAAATCCAAACGGTAACACTGGTGGGAACCCTGCTGAGAATCCCAGCGGTGACATGAGCGTGAAACCTGCCGACAGTCCAAACGGGAATTCAGGTTCAAATCCAAACGGCAACACTGGTGGGAACCCTGCGGTGAATCCAGGCGGAGACAAGGCCGAAAAACCAACCGATAGGCCAAATGGGAATCGCGAAAATAATAACAGATGCGATTCAGGATATCATTTGGAAAATGGAAAATGTGTGCCCGACACGCATGACCAATCCTGAATAAAAAGCTGCTCTTCAGCATGCTTTTGCTGCTGAAAAGATTACATCCATCCGCTAAAAAGGATAAGGGACAGAATGCATGACCTATTGTTCATCTGGTCATGCATCAGCCGGTCAAATCTTATTGCGGGAACTGTTAGTTGCCAGAGCGGCCAGAAGATATTTCACATACATCTCAGCTTCGGCTAGATTATCAGATCTGTTGAGAATGGCAATATAATTGTCCATCCTGTAATCTTCGAGATCAATCACTTTGATTTTTAGATTGGTCGAATTTGCATATGACTCAAACATGCTCTCCCAAAGCACTGTGGCATCAGCGCGCCCTGCCGCTACGGCATCCAGTTGAGCCTCATTGCTGGATTCATTGACCTCTGATACACTCAAACCCTCCTTATCAACGATCTTTTTGGCCAGGCACGCGCCCGGGACGTGCTGATCGGTAACTGCAACAATCATTCCGTCCAAATCGCCAAGAGAGTCTATCGCCTCATCCTTCTGAAAGATGAGTAACGCCTTTTCCGAATACAGATAGGTGCTATTATCAATAAGCATTTTCTTTTCCAGTTTGTCCATTCCCGAGAGATTGAAAAGCGGAAATGTCTTTTCCAAGATCACAATATCAGCGTTGCTTTTGTTCTTCGAGACCTCTTTCACAACCATCTCACGACCCCGCATTTGCGTAATATTCACAGGAATATTATTAGCATCGCTAAATGATTGCGAAATCTCTTTTACCGTTCCTCCCAGAACATTATCAGCCGGACCAATTACAATCAACTCCTGGGATTGCTGACAGAATGCTATCCCCTGAGTCGCAAAGATGAGGCAAAGGATCATTGCCGTAAGAATTCTGCCATAATTCCGTCCTGTTCTCAGGGATCTTGTTTCAGGTCCTGCTATTATCCTACGACCAACCGTCATATAGAATGACATTAATCCAGCCATCAGAACTACTGAGAAAGTCGCCAAAAGAACCGCATCGGATATAGATTCCAGTTCGGCGATATCGGCATGCGGTTGCAACACCGTAATTTTATAGACCTCGGTCATCGAGACTTGACACATTTTGGAATATCCCCTCATTCGTCATGCATTCAATCTTCACACATTCCGCAAACCTTACACTGCTCAGGGCTACAGCTTCCTTCACAGGGATTGGCATCGATTCTCTTTAGCCGCCCTCCGCAAGATGGACAGCGGATATCCCGACCGTGTTTGCCGGAAGCACAGGGCACCATCTCAAAAGAATAACCGCAAGAACGACATTGAAATCGTCGCTGTCGAAAGGGCTGTCGGAAGGGCTTTACATTCTCCTGGCCTCTCTTTAAAGGCAGCTTCCAGACAGGATGGTGGAGGCTTACATCCAGCTCTCTGGCAAAGTTGACCATTCCCTGGAAGCCCTCGAAGCTGTGTGTCCGGTCGTGGTTGAAATCGCAGAACGCAATACCCAGCTTGTAGGCCAAGAATCTCTCTTTGACCCCAGCCACCAGGATGTCTGCATTCTGTCTGATGAGCAGCTCCTTCAATTCCAGAGGATTGGTATCATCTACGATAACAGTTCCATCTTTGACTATGTGACCGATGTCTTGGTAATCATGGGTGCCTCCGGTCTGAGTGCCTATGATCACCACATCCATTCCCAGCTCTTCAAATGCTTTGACCAGCGAGATGGCTTTTGCGGCACCACCCATGTAAATGGCAGCTTTCTTTCCCCTCAATTTTTGGCGAAAATGAGATATCCATGGCATCACCCTCGCAGTCTCTCTTTCAATGATCTCCTCTGTTCTTTTCAGCAAAGCCGGATCCTGGAAATAATCAGCGGACGTGCGAAGAGCCGATGCCATGTCTCTCAAGCCAAAAAAGCTAACACGCCGGTAGGGCGTTCCATATTTCTTCTCCAGTTTTTTGGCTAGGTATGTCATGGAACCGCTACACTGCACCAGGTTAAGTTTTGCCGCATGAGATCGTTGCACATCTTCCACCCGGCCATCACCGGTGAAGGTAGCCACAATTTCAATCCCCATCTCCTCAAAGAGAGGTTTTATGGCCCAGAGATCGCCGGCAACATTGTATTCGCCCAGTAGGTTTATGCAGCAGGGGGTCTTGGGAGTGTAATTCCTGGTGCCGATCAGTTCGAAGAGAGTATTGCAGGCGGCCTTATATCCCTCGTTTTTATTACCCTTAAATCCTTCAGATATGACCGGGATTACGGGAATTTGCAGATCTTCTGTTGCAGCATGGCAGACTGCATTTAGATCGTCTCCGATCAGGCCGATAATGCATGTGGAATAGACGAAGATGGCGGGCGGATGATACAATGCTGCAAGCTCTCGGATGCAGGCAGCCAGCTTCTTCTCACCTCCGAAGATGATGTCCATCTCTTTCATATCTGTCGAAAAGCTGTTTTTATAGAGAGTAGGGCCCGAGGTCGAGCTTCCTCGAATGTCCCAGGTATAGCTGGCGCAGCCGATCGGCCCGTGAACAAGATGGAGGACATCTGTTAATGGATTTAAAGTGACTCTGGCTCCGGAATACACGCAAGCTCGCTGGCTGACTGCCCCTGCCAGACTATCATTGTCGCAAGAGAGAGACATGGAGCCGCAGTCGCACTTCTCAATTATATGCCCCTCCCTTTCCTCAAAGACGTTGATTATGCTCATAACCACCTCGTTTCCTAAACCCAATTTATCTGATAGGTGATATATTTAAATATTTGAGATCTATTCGGAGCAAGTGCGATAGAAGACCGTTCAATTCTCAAAAAGTATGATATTCAGGATATCGATGCGCCTGCAAATCTTGCAGATACCCAACATATCTGTAGAAAAATTTAAATACTATTCATATTACTCTCTATTGTGTGTCCCGCAAGAAGTTTGGCCACTCTATAAGGCTTTTTATCATTTTAGCAATGCTCTCGTCATCCCTGATATTTTCTCAAGGCTCCGCCTCCAGAGAAGATGTGAGCTATGCCTTTTGCGAATCAGCTTTCGAGGCAGCCGAACTGCTTCAATGGACTACAGGCTATGGCATCATGCCTTACTGGCCTGATCCGATCCTCGTCGAAATTCTAAACAATCCTCCAAAGATGCCGAATATTCCAGAGGGATCGGCCAACGGCATTCCTGCTGCATCATATAGCTATTCCACCATCGCCGTTGATCCGGATGGAAATCAGTTGAAATACACCTTCGACTGGGGAGACAAAACCGAATCTACCACGCAACTCATCAATTCGGGTGTTGCTGTAAGTGCAAGTCACACCTGGAGCAATGCCGGGACATATGAGATCAGGGTCATGGCCACTGATAGCAAGGGCGAGATCTCCCAATGGTCAGCGTCACTCAATGTCACCATAAATACGCCACCGGTTAAGCCCAAGGCGCCATCCGGCCCGATTTCGGGCAGGCCTGAAGCTACCTATAATTATGCAGCATCCTCCATTGATGCAGACCAAGATCAGATGAGTTACACATTTAACTGGGGCGATGGAACTGAATCGATCACCGGCCTTCTCGATTCCGGTGCAAAGGCCAGCGCGAACCATTCCTGGAAGAAAGCCGGAACATACTGGATAATGGTATTAGCAATTGACGAGAGAGGAGCACTCTCTGCCTGGTCGGAGAAGCAAAATGTTATCATAAATACACCACCCGATAGGCCATCCGATCCGTCCGGACCCGAATCGATCTATGCCTGGACAGAATATGCTTACAGTTCATTCGCATCCGATACTGACGGAGATGAAGTGGAATATACCTTCGACTGGGGAGACGAAAATATATCACACACCAATCTGATCAGTTCCGGGAGTAATACCAGTGCAGTGCACAGTTGGAGAAGCACTGGAGACTACCAGATCAGAGTCATTGCCAAGGATACTTTGGGTGCCGCATCAAATTGGTCGGGAAATTTGACAATCAACGTAATTGCCAACAATAGACCCAACAAGCCAAGGGAACTATTCGGACCGGGCTATGGCTACCGGGGAATCGCCTACAGCTATTTTACAATGGCTAAAGACATCGATGATGACAACATCATGTTAAGCTTCGACTGGGGAGATGGAACAACCTCCGCCACAGATATGATCGAATCTGGCTGCCTGGAAAGCGCACCTCATACCTGGGTGAGGGCGGGAAGGTATCAGATCAAAGCCAACGCTACAGACAGCAAAGGCGCATCATCAGGATGGACAAGTCTATTGAATGTGACTATTAGCGACAATGATCCACCCAATTCGCCCATTGTTCCCGCGGGACCGACCTCTGGACGACGCATGGCCACTTACAGATATGCTACATCTGCAAACGATCCGGATGGAGACCCGGTTAAGTATGTATTCGACTGGGGAGACAAAACAACTACCTGGACCGGCTTAGCATTCATTGATTCCGGCAAGAGAGAAAGCGTATCTCACAAATGGAGTCAAGCCGGAACATACCAGGTCAAAGCCATGGCCTTGGATGATAAAGGTGCAACTTCAGGATGGTCAAATTCCGTGCTGATCAATATATCATCGGATTGAGATTGAATACGACTATTATTCTCATATTTTCACAGTTCCACAATTCCACTGTTCTCCCTCATCGCAACCATGCAGCTGGCCAGCATCACCGGCCCGTCGAATCCGCCCCTGGCCCGGCTGGAGTCCACGAATACCCGGTCCATCAGCACCGGCGCGCCGTAGGACTGGGCAGCGCATAATAGTAATAGCGTGCGGAAGATGAGATTGCCTGAAACCCCTTCCGGCGCTATGACAATATCATCCCCCCGGCAGCTCTCAATAAGTATCCCTTTGTGCTCTGCCTGCAGACCGGCCTCCTGCGCCCGGGCTGCGATCAGCTCGCCTTCCAGAAGGCTTCGGTCCACGCGCTCAGAGCGGCCCCTGTCCTCCATCCGTCCACCGGAGAGTACGGCCCCCCTGGGCTGCAGGCCCATGCCCTGCAGAAATCCGGCCCCGCCCAGCAATAGCTCCAGACGATCCGACGCAGTCTCGCCCTCATCGATGCCCACCGGCCCCAGAAGGAAAGCCCAGCCGGAGACCTCCAGCAGAGCCAGGCGCCGCACGCGGATCTGAAACTGCTCGGCCAGGGCACGCATGGTCCTTCCCGCGGGCAGGTTCCCCCTCACTGCGCCATCAATTTCGCCCTCAGCCAAAAGACGCACCAGCTCCTTCCAGGGCTCTTTGCTGGCGATGCATTCCAGAGAGCTGTCGCATCCGAGCTCCCCCACAACAATCAGGTCGGCATATTTTGTGGCCGATTGCAGAGATGCGATAAGCTCTGCATCTGCCTTCCAGATGCCTATGCCGATACGAGCACGCCTGGATTTTGCCGTTTCCTTTAATGAGCTTACGAAGTTGGAATCCATTGCTATCACGAGGTTACCATTTCGATTTCTTTTTTAGTGAATTCCGGTTACACACTCCTTTTCCAGATCAAAGAGCACAACCTCCTTCCCGCCAAGGCTAATGACGAGCTTTCTCTCTTGTGTAACCTGTCCAATCACCCTTGCCGTGAGACCGCGCCTTTCGAATACCTCCAGGACTGCTTGCGCGTTTTCGGGTTTTGTGGTTACCACAAATCCCATTCCCGGATACATCTTCAGCCAGCTTGCCAGATCCAGGCCGGCGGGAACAGCGATCTTCTCTACATCTACCACTGCCCCCACCCGGCTGGCCTCGAGCAGCATACCCAGGGTCCCCAGCAGTCCCGGATTGCTGATATCCTTGCCTGCCTTGACGAGGCCCCTCTCGCCCAGCTCCTGCATACATCCCAATTGTGTGAGCAGGGTTTTGCTGTCCTTGAAGCTGGTGGAGTCGAAGTTTATGGCGAACCGGGGATGCACCCTGCCATCCATGTCGGCTGCGGCCACCACCACCTCGCCGGCTCTGGCCGTGCTGCTCAGGATGACGCCACTCTTCTTTGCTTTGCCCAGAATGGATACGTCCAGAGCGCTGTAGGGCGTGTCAGGATGCAGGTGCCCGCCGACGATTGGAACATGAAATTTTTCTATTGCGCTCTTCATGCCTCGCAGGACCTTCTCTGCTATCTCCTGGTTGTCCACAGAGAGCACATCCACCATGGCCACCGGCCAGCCGCCCATAGCCGCGATATCGTGCACATTGACCAGGACGGAACAGTAGCCGGACCACTCCGGATCGACCTCCATGAGCTTGGACCAGATGCCGTCTGCCGCCAGGAGCATGACCTCCTCCCCGTCGTCAATCACAGCTGCATCCTCACCAAAGGAAGCAATGATGCGCTCGGACTCTATGGGAAAGAACTGCATGAGGCTGCCTATCTGCTTTTTGCGAGTGATGCCTACAAATCCTCGCAGCTGGGATGCCAGAGACTCCAGATTCATCGCAGATTATTGCATCTCACATCAAAAATAGATGACGCTTTGAGAGAGTATTTTATTGAGACTAAGAGTTAGGCATTGAGTGAGAGATGGCGCAAAGTTCTTAAACACCTGGACGAGAATGAAGGGTCCCGCGTCCGGGAGAGAAGATTCTCTGCCGGGAAGGGTTCCACTGGAAAAATGGCACAAAAAAATTCATATAGTTTTTGCAGATATCGAAACTCTATAAGTCAATAAAAAATAATATTAAGTAAATATGAATTTCTTGCATGTAACCGATCAAAGTCATGGAATAACCCCACGCGAAGCTGTGGGGTTAAAAGATAATATATTTTATACAGTTTGGGAAAATGAGCATCTTGCAACCACTTATCAGCAATAAGATCCCGTTTTAATATGGTCCTTAAAAGGAGAGAAAACCCGTCTCACTTTTCCAACATGCTTCGTTTTATGCTGTCGGTGCTTGCCCATCATCTTTCCAGGAAAATTTCTCGTCTGATGAGGTATGGAATTTCATCACACGTGTGGCAATTAGTAAGCGATCCCCACAAATACAAGTAATCGCTTGGATTTAAATCTCGATGAAATCCGACAGCCTCATCTGCCCTCTCTTCCTCGATTCCATGATTCTCCAGAAGTTATCCTCCTGGACCTTTTTTGCCTCTGTCATCTCAAAGGAAGGCGTCAGTGCCTGGTCACAACCGCTTATGCCTATAAGATCGGTGCGGCGGAAGGTGCCGGCTGATTCGTGGTCGATGTTGTTTATGATCAAGGCGTGCAGATCCTTATTGAAGCGTTTGCTAAGACGACCACGATACCGATTCATGTAGTTTTATCTCGAATTCCTTGAGATTACGGCTTCTTCGCGCCCTTCGTGGCTTCGCACGAGATCCGAGGTTCCACGCAAAGGCGCAAAGACGCGAAATCCCGATGAGGATAGGACAATTCTTGCCACCTATTTATCATTTCAAACCAAATGATATCTACCACCACCAATTTTTTTGCGGCAGAACCTTTTTGAGCTCACTCAACAAATGATGACAAGGGTGCTAAGAAATTGCTCATCCGATATTGCAGTCAAGGCCGAAGCGTTCTGGCCAGTCTTGACAATGGCACTGAGATCATTGGCCAGATAACCGATCTCACCAAAGACATGGGAATCGAGGCAGCCTTCATCTCTGCCATCGGTGCCCTCAGCCAAGCGGATCTTGGCTACTATGATCAGGCCGCTCGCAAGTACCTTGTCACTCCGGTTGATGAATCGGTCGAGCTTGCAGCCTGCTCAGGCAACATCTCGCTTCTGGAAGGCCGGCCTTTTGTCCATGCCCATGCTGTGCTTGCCGATGGCAAGGGCCGTACCTGGGGCGGCCATCTTGTCCGCGGAACCGTCTTTGCTGCCGAACTATATTTGCAGGAGCTTTCCGGCCTGCCCCTGAAAAGAGTCCCTGATTCCATCACAGGCCTGAATCTCTGGGGAAACGAGTAATGAAAAATTCCGAATACTTCGAGCATCTACAGCAGGGCCTTAAAAACGCCATGCAGATAGCCCAGGCAGCGCGCAGTAGGGGATTGGACCCCACCACTGATGTGGAGATACCGCTGGCAGTTGACCTGGCGGAAAGAGTAGAGAAGCTGATAGGCATTCCCGGCATTGCGGTGCGCGTTCGGGAGCTGGAAGAGAAGGGCTTGAGCCGGGAAGAAGCGGCTTTAGCCATAGGCGTAGATTTCGCAGAAGGCCGTCTGGGAAAGGGCGCCAGCAAGATTCAGTCGGTGGAAAACGCCATCCGAACCTCCGTGGCCCTGCTGACCGAGGGCGTGGTGGCAGCGCCCATTGAAGGAATAGCCCGCGTGGACCTGGGAAAAAATGATGACGGAACGGAATATCTGAAGGTCTACTATGCCGGACCGATTCGATCTGCCGGCGGAACCGCTCAGGCTCTCTCCGTTCTCGTGGCCGATTATGTGAGAAGGGCCATGGGCATAGCTCCCTGGAAACCGAGGCCCGAAGAGGTGGAACGCTATGTGGAGGAGATCGGCCTCTACAAACGCGTAGCCGGCTTGCAGTATTCCCCCTCAGACGACGAAATTCGAATCATTGTGCGCAACTGCCCCATCTGCATAGAGGGCGAGCCTACCGAGGAAGAAGAAGTATCGGGATACCGTGATCTTCCCAGGATCGATACCAACCGAGTGAGGGGCGGCATCGCTCTGGTCTCAGCAGAAGGCATAGCCCTGAAGAGGCCCAAGCTCAAGAAGCACGTCACTAAACTGGGCATCACTGGCTGGGAATGGCTCGATACCCTCACCAGCGGCAAAAAAGATGGAGGAGACTCAACCCCCAAGTTCTTACGGGATCTGATTGCTGGACGTCCCGTCTTTTCTCATCCATCCCGGGCAGGCGGCTTTCGGCTGAGATACGGGCGGGCCAGAAATACCGGCCTTGCTGCCGCCGGCATCAACCCCGCTACCATGATGCTCCTCGGTCAGTTTATGGCTGCCGGAACCCAGATCAAGGTGGAGCAGCCGGGAAAAGCGGCGGCTGTGGCACCCGTCAACTCCATCGAAGGGCCGACGGTGAGGCTCTTAAACGGCGATGTGATTCGCCTTGACTGCGAGCAGGATGTCATGCAATGGATGCCCAAGAGCTGCAAAGATCCCAGGACCATCCATACGGCGCTTAAAGCCCACATATCGAGCATTCTGGATATCGGTGAAATTTTAATCAGCTACGGTGAGTTCCTGGAAAACAACCGGCCTCTGGCGGTCGCATCTTATGCCTTTGAGTGGTGGGCGGAAGAGATGCTCAAGGCAGGCGGAGAACCAGCCGGCAAAGAGAAGATCGCAGGAGAAGAAGCCATTGCTCTATGCCGGGAATTTGGCGTACCCCTCCATCCGGCTCATACCTATCTGTGGCATGATCTCTCTTCGCAGGAGTACGAGAAGCTTGCCACTCTGACATTATCTGAAGGTGTTCTTGAATCCAAAACCCTCCGGCTTCCTTTGAGCGCCAAGGAGGCACTGGAGACGCTGCTGGTCCTCCACAAAGTAAGAAGCGGAAAGATCATCATCGAAGATCCGCTGCCACTGTTGCTCTGCCTGGGATTGGAGATGGAGGGCAGCGGCCTGAAAAGATGCAATGTTCAAACGGCAGAAGATGGGATCAAGGATGAAAAGACAGAAGGCAACAACGAAGAGGAGAAGAAAGAAGGCTCGGCATTAGAACTGGTCAATAAACGTTCCGGCCTGGTCGTTCGAGCCCGAGCTCCCACGCGCGTCGGCGCTCGCATGGGCCGACCCGAGAAATCGGACAAAAGGCTGATGCGACCACCACCGCATGTGCTCTTTCCAGCTGGAGAAGAGGGCGGCAAATCAAGATCCATCCAAGAGGCTGCCAAACACTCCACCAGCAATACCACCGGCATCATCAATGTGGAGATCGAGCGGAGGGTATGCAAAGTCTGCGGCAAAGAGGGCTTTTCCTTCCGCTGCGAATGCGGCAGCCACACAGAAAAAAAGAGAGTCTGCCCCAAGTGCAACATTCCCGCCCCGGATAAGTGCCCCAAATGCGATAAAGAGACGACGGCCGTTGCCAAGATGCAGATCGATGTAAAGAAGCTTTATCATCAGGCACTGGAGAATTTAGGTGAGCGGGAACCGGAGTCGCTCAAAGGCGTCCTCGGCCTCTCCTCTCGGGATAAGACTCCCGAGCCGCTGGAGAAAGGCATACTGCGTGCCAAACACGGCGTGAACATCTTCAAAGACGGCACAGTGCGATACGATTTGACCGATTTGCCCCTCACTCATTTCCGCCCGGATGAGATAGGCACCAGCCCTGAGATCCTGTGCGGCCTGGGCTACACCAAGGACATGCACGGTCAGCCCTTGACAGCAGTGGATCAGGTCTGCGAGCTTCGCGTGCAGGACATAATTCTGGCAGGGGATGCCGGGGATTATCTGCTCAAAGTTGCCAAGTTCATAGATGAGCTTCTCGTCAAGTTCTACGGTCTTGAGCCCTACTACAATGCATTGACTCCGGCTGACCTGATCGGCACCCTTATGGTGGGCCTGGCCCCCCACACCTCGGCGGGGGTGCTCTGCCGTCTCATCGGATACAGTTCGGCCTCAGCCGGATTTGGCCATCCCTTCTTTCATGCCGCCAAGAGGCGTAACTGCGACGGCGATGAGGACTGCGTGATGCTGCTCATGGATGCACTGCTCAACTTCTCCATGTCTTACCTTCCTGCCAAGCGAGGTGGAAAGATGGATGCCTGCCTGGTTATGACCACCATCCTCAATCCGTCTGAGGTTGACAAAGAGGCTCATAACCTCGATCTGACTGCCGTCTATCCTCTGGAGTTTTATGAGGCCACGCAGCGAGGCGCCAACCCCAAAGACCTGGAGAAAAAATTTGATCTGGTATCCAAGCGGCTGGGCTCCGACGCCCAGTACGAGGGATTCAATTTCAGCCACGCCACATCGGATATCGCTGCAGGCCCCAAGAACAGTGCCTACAAGACCCTGGAGACCATGATTGACAAGATGGATGCCCAGCTGGAGCTGGGGCGCATGATCCGGGCGGTGGATGAGCAGGATGTAGCCGAACGGGTTATCAACTCTCACTTTCTTCCCGATCTGATCGGCAATCTGCATGCCTTCTCCAAGCAGAAGGTGAGGTGTGTGAAGTGCGGGGCGAAATTCCGGCGACCTCCCTTAAAAGAGACCTGTCCCAAGTGCGGCGGCAGGATAATTCTCACAGTGCATGAGGGCAGCGTTCGGAAATATCTGGAGGTCTCCATAAAGGTGGCAGAGGAGTACGGCGTGAGCAGCTACACCAAGCAGAGACTGGAGCTATTGAAGATCGAGATCAACTCCCTCTTCAAGAACGATAAGGCCAAGCAGACCGGGCTGGCAGACTTTATGTAAGCTGAAATCGGATTCTCAATCTGTATCTAAAAATTTAAATATGAATCAGATAGATAGATTACTGAAAAGAAGGGGATTAGAGACAATGATGAGAAGGGGGTTAATACTATTGCTGCTGGCGGCGTTGTTCGCCGGCATTATGCCGGGCGAGGGCCATGAAAAGAGCGATATGAAGAGCGATATGACCGCCATTGCGGCCTCGCAGGATGTTTACATCAGCATGGGAGAGGACCGAGTCTCGGTTTACAATCAAACAGATACGCTTCTTTGTGCGGTAGATGTTGCAGACAACAACCGGACTGAGGAGACCAGCTATCCCGGTGCACCGGTAATTCAGTTTAACATCTCGGGCCTGAATATCACAGATAACGATGTTGCGGTTCTGGTGCTGAAAGCCAGATCCATGCAAACCCAGGGCGATCCTGTCATGGTGGCGTTGATGTCCATCGGCTCGGATTGGGATGAAAGCTCGGACTACACCACATTTCTGGTCAATATTCTTCCTGCCTGGAATATCATCAAAAAGAACGATGCCACTCTCATGAGCAGCAACACCGATGGCGACGGCATCTTTGCCTTTGATGTCTCCCAAAAGCTGAAAGATGCTGCAGAAGAGGGAGACAAAATATCCTTCCTCCTGGAGGCCATCAGCAACAGCAGCGCGGAAATATCGTTCCTGCCCAGAGAGAGCGGCCAGGGGCCGTGCCTGATGATCATGCCCTATCCGGCATTCTCGCCACTCGCAGCTATGCAGCCAGAATCAGCGCTCAATTCCAGCCTGCTTGCCGAGCAGCCCGCGGCTCTCTCCGAAAACATGAGCCGGATAAAAATGCAGGCGGAAACGTCAACCGATCAGCAGACAATCCCGGCGAGCAGAGCAGCCCTCGTGGCAGGCAGAATGCTGAGCAACCAGAGTCTTGAATAGGCAATGCGCCCGTTTTGGGTATTTTGCTATTCATTTTTTTTTGCACAAAAAAGACCATGGCCAAATTGTCTAGTACAGCCGCAAGAGGAAAATAAGCCGACATATCAAGGGATAGCCGAATGGATTTATTTACCCATGCATTGCTGCCCTACCTGCTGGGCAGCTATCTCGGCCTTGATAAAAGGCTCCTTGCCGCTCTGGTCCTGGGCGGGATTGCTCCCGACCTGGACATTCTCGTCTCCTGGATCAATAGCGTCTATCCGACCACTCTTCTCCTGGTGCATAGAGGAATCACCCATACTCTCTTCTTTGGCTTCTTTTTCGCTCTGCTTATATTCTATCTCGCATCACGCGAGCGGATCAAGGGCTTCTTGGGCAGATTCATCAAATACGATCTTGAATTTTCCGCAAAAAGCCTGGGATTTCTCTATGCCGGTGTCCTCATGCACCTCTTTGTGGACTATACCACAACCAGAGGCGCTCCACTCTTTTATCCCTGGCAGGCAGCCAGGTATTCGGCAGACATCTTCTCCCAGATAGAGCCGGTTGCCCTGATCGCCAGCCTGCTGGTTTTGGCTGAACTGATCAGAGAGAGGCATAGAACAATATTTAATAAAAATATATTAATAATATTTATACTCTTTTTCGTGATCATGGGCGGGATACGAATTGAAGGAAAAGCATCTGCGGAGAGCTTTTTTGATGGCCAGAATGCCAGTGTCTACCCGGATTCCAATCCCTTCGCATGGGTCGCTTTGGAGAATGACAGCCATCAGTTCCTGGTTTACAAGTATGACTCACTTGCGGGAAAGGTCACCAACAGCTCGGCCTTTGCCAGAATAACCGTGGCCTCCAGCCTCACGCAGGCGAAAGCGGCCATGGATGAGTCCGAAAAGCTGCCCCAGGTAAGGCTCTTTCGCTGGAGGGCTTATGCTGTGGCCATAAGTGCCACATCGCAGCAGAACAGGTCATGGAGTATTGAGTATTACGATCCAGTGGTCAGGGCGCAGATGGCCAACTCCGGGCCAGTCTTCAGGCCGGCGCTGAAGGGATACGGATCGGTTTGGGTGAGGGTGGAAGACGGGACGGCGAGGGTGGTGGAGTGAGGAGATGGGGGGGTGGGGAAGCTTACTGATCCTCATTGAGAATGCTATGCAAAACTACGGATCGGGTATTTATAGGTGATTATTCTTTAGCCTTCTTCTAGGCATTCATCCTTTTCATCCGGCAAACCTATCCGGGATAAAAAGCTAGCAAATCGTTGAGAGACATCTTCCCTATACAAATCAGAAATTCTGCAAACAAATTGAGTGCTACGTATTGATTCTAAATATTTGATATTTACAGAAAAATAGTGCTTGAAATCTATAATAGATGGTACAATAGATACATCCCCTGGGAACTCCAAATAGTGATATCTAGGTCTTTCATTCTGTTTTAATGTTTTACCAGGAGATTTTTTTTCATTTATTATTTCCATGGAGAGGCCAAGTGAAGGGTCATTTAAGTGAGTTCCTGCAAAAACATGGTCTGCATTATAAATGGGAGCCACCAATACAGATATTAGTAACTTGTCCTGCGTTTTTTTGGGTTCTTTTCTAAACATATAATCTTGTGCCAAATCACAATCTTGTGTTAATACAATGATATACGGAAATATTATTTTAGATATCTCTATAATGCCATCTTGTTCAACAACGTATTCAATATGTTCTATATTTCTGTAAAGATCTCCTTGAGATATTCGTTCATCTTCTCCAGGGTCAACTCTAATCATGTATAGCCTTTGCCCTAATAATGACTCTTCGTGGTTTATCAATTATATAAAGCGGATTATCTGGATCTATTCTTCCTTTTTCCGTTTTTAATCTTTTAAAATCTGTAGTTTCAGTTTCTCGGTATTTTTTGGGCTCTTGATCCTCCGCGATTAGATCAGTTGACTCTGATGTGATATATTCTGAGAACATTTCTTCTTCATTCATTCATTTTCTCCCTGAGATCATCTTTGATTGAATTTTCAAATAATTGCTCGATCTTCTCATGATATTTATTCACTTGATCTGGCATTTTGCTTATTTCTTGTTCCCCAGAAAGATATGCATCAAAATCTAATATAAAACTCTTTTTTCTTATTAGAGAAGGATAATCAGGATTGGGCATTCCATACTGGAACCTAATATTCATATCATCATATTTTAGTTCCAAATTATGGAAGGCTCTTGTGATGGTGTTTTTATCTTGAGGGACCTTAAAAATAGCCAATAGATTTGTATTTAGGTACTTACCCCAGTTTAATGGATTTTTTTCGTTGAATTCTATATTATTTATATATCTCAACCCAGACCTACTTATTCTGGCTTCGGGATACATTTCTGAGATTTTATCTAAGACCGAAAAAAATTCCTTCTTTAAATCATTAAAAGATGAATATTTGGAATATTTTATGCCTACAGCAGCTTGTTCTAGTGTCAAGGATTTCTCTCTATTTTTTCCATGGAAAATCCAATTAGTGCCTTCAAAAGTTTCTGCTTCTTTCATACCTCTATTTGAAAAATCATATTTTTTGCGTATAAATGGTTTAGGTTCGAATAAAGGAAAATTTTTTATGGCAATATCAATTAAGCCTTGAGGTAATTCTTCATTAATAGGCAAATTATCATAAAATTCAATCTTTATTATAACCGAATTCAAAAAATTCTTTTTGTACTTTGCCATATATACCTCAAATTTGCATCTTCGATATATTCTTAATGTTGGTTTAACCATACCTACTATTTAATAGCTAGTGATTTGAGAGATCTTTCTATGATCGTGCTTGCTATGCATATGTGGAAGAAATAGGTTTTGGTACATTCTTGGTGGATTGGCTTTTATCCCGAGAATCAGGACATCAACCACCCTCTTTTGCTAGGGGATTTCCATTTCCACAAGGAGGAATTCAAGAAGACTGTCAGGGAACTACAAAGCTGGGGCAGAGAATTGACGTTACAGTCTTAAGGCAAATCAAAAATATCTGCTTCAGCCTCATTCACACATCATCGCTTCATACACCGGATCGCTTTGAAGCGGCAGATCACAGCTGGGGAGAACCTCGATCCACCCTATTGCGGCAAGATTGCGAATGGCAACAGCCGCATCCTTTTCATCCAGCGGCGGTTTTCGCCTCTGCTTCCATTTCATAACCGCATCCAGAACTTCTCGCTCCGTCGGCGTGGCGTCCTTAAGCTCCTTTAAATCCCCGGCTGCGAAGTGAACAGTTGCCGCAATCTCCGATTGAATGGTGGAGGTTCGCAGCAAAAGGTCTGCAACCTTTTCTATGGCCGGCCTCCATTTTTTCAGATCCTCTTGCACCTTTGATAAGATATCTCTGTATGCGGCCCCGGTTCGGAGGACGAACATTCTGCCCACCTGCTCTTCTCGAATCAGGCCGCTATTTATGAGCCTGGTAAGAACATTGCCTTTCAGCTCCTCTGCAAACGGCCCAAAGCTGGAGCGGCGGTAGTTCAGGCCCGTGGGTATTCCCTGTGCTGTGGCAAAGTAGGCGAGCTTCTGGAACCGGATTCTTCCTACTGGGTAATGGTACTGCTCACGCTCAATCATCTCCAGAATGGCAACCAATGCCACCCAGGCGGAACTTAGCTTTTCCGGATGCATGGGAGGCACAGGACCGAGATCGCTAATGCTCACAGGTGCATTAGCCAGACCCAATACAAAGAGGGCCTGGTCAATGGTCGCACTGGATGGAATGTAAAGCTCTGCGGGAATCTCAAGGCGGCTCAAATGCTCATAGAGCAAAGACAGCACAACTCTCCAGTCCAACTGTCCCAGCTGGCATCCCAGAGACGGCACGGCGATTGATGTGATCCCCCAATCCTTGTAATGCATATGAAGATAACGAAGCCCCTGGATTATATCATCAAAGCGAGATACGGACCGCCAGTGGCCTTTCGTAGGGAAGTTGAGGATATTAGGCGGCTCGAATTGTGAGAATAGGTAGGGCTCACCCAGCCTGACCTGTCCTTTTTTGCAGCGCCGGACGTAATCCTTATACATGCCTGGGAACCGACTTTTAAACTCCAGAGCCAAGCCCTTGCCCATAATGCCGACACAATTCACGGTATTGACCAGCGTCTGGGCTCTGGATTGAAATATATCTCCTTTTATGATCTTTACTCGATTCCGCATAGTTGAAACATCCTACTTGAAGAACAGATATGTATCTACTACTACATTTATACATAGTCCACGTAGTGCTCTGTAACAAAAGTTTTAAATTTTATGAATTGCCATATAATATCTTATGGGAAGGAAGAAATTAAATATAGTTCACTTGAAGGAACAAGAACGGGAGGAACTGAGGCAATATCTTCATAAAGGCAAGTCATCTGCAAGAAGCCTGACGCGAGCCAGGATACTACTGCTAGCAGATGACGGGCGAGATGATGAAGAGATTGCAGAAACGCTAAAGGTAAGTAAGTCGACGATAATCAGAATAAGAACGAGATATTGCGAGGGCGGTTTGGATTCTGCATTATATGAAAAAGCTCGCAGTGGCGCACCCTCCAAAATAGATGGCAGGATTGAGGCAGAATTGACCCTTCTTGCCTGCTCTGATCCTCCTGATGGAAGATCAAAATGGACGGTTAGGTTATTAGCGGACAAACTGGTTGAAATAGAAGTCGTGGATTCAATATCACACATGAGTGTGCAGAGACTTTTGAAAAAAATGAAATTAAACCTTGGTTGAAGACTCGCTGGTGTATCGGAAAGATGACAAGCGAGTTCATCTGGCGTATGGAAGATATCTTAGATCTATATGAACAGCCCTATGATCCGAAACGACCAGTTATCTGTTTTGATGAGCGGCCATGCCAATTGATTGGTGATGCCATTGTCCCAATTCCAATAAAGCCGGGAAGCCCGAGGAAAGAGCATTATGAATATATTCGAAATGGAACATGTTGTATTTTTTTGGCCTTTGAACCACTTGCAGGCAAAAGATTGATTTGCGTTAAGGAGCGCCGGACAAAGGTTGATTACGCGGATTTTATGAGAATGCTTGAAGATCAGTATCCTGAAGCAGAGAACATTATTTTGGTCCAGGATAATCTAAATACACATACGGCGGGTTCATTTTATGATGCACTACCTCCGGATAAAGCTTTCAAGCTTGGAAAGAGGTTTGAATATCATTATACCCCTAAGAAAGGAAGTTGGCTTAATATGGCTGAGATAGAACTCTCTGCACTTTCAAAACAATGCTTGGATCGAAGGATTGCAGAGATGAAGAGGCTTATCGATGAGGTTAATGCCTGGGAGCAAGAACGAAATGCAATCAGAGCAACAGTGAGATGGAAATTCAGTAAAGATAATGCCAGAGTAAAGCTTCAAAGGCATTATTCTAATTTGCAAAATTAATGTTACAGAGCAGTAGGTTGAAAATAGGTTTTTGTGTCACATCCGAAGATTAGACGAATCCCATGCGCCACAGAACCATTACATGCACTACGACAACCTCTTCCAGAAAACCGCAAAAGCAAATCCAGTCTATCCCGTCACACTTCCCACCGCCAAGTATCCGAGCCTGCCCGGCGTTGATGGCCCCAGAACCCCCCCGCGCGTAAAACCTGCGCGCTGCGCCCCGGAAGATGAAACCACGGAACAAACGCAAACTGCACTAAAGCATCAGCCCAAGGATAATACTATGACGATTAGGAACCCGAACAAAACTCAGTAGCGCTAACAAAGACCTGCGAGCAAAGACGAACGTTTACCGGGGGCAGTGTAACGAATTTTCTGTAAATTGATATTAATAAGGAAGGCCCTGTATCCTACCTGTCTTGCAAACTGGAGGAAACAGGACCATGATACCCAAAGATCTCCTGGAAGATTACTTTATCGATCA
>Ga0209749_1001262_pt1 | contig 23659 bp, 18 predicted proteins | sample EPASupsiteSAE347_FD_187267 | JGI IMG/M metagenome (GOLD analysis project Ga0209749, IMG submission 187267) | Bioremediated contaminated groundwater from EPA Superfund site, New Mexico - Sample SAE3-47 (SPAdes) (version 2) | ecosystem: Environmental > Aquatic > Deep subsurface > Groundwater >...
CCTGATTCAAACGGACAAACGATGAATAAGCGTTTGGCGAAATCACCGCCCGAAGAACCGGATGCGTTAGTTGCGCACGTCCGGGTCTGTGAGGGGCCTGGGCGCCGACGCCCAGGTCTACTCGACAAATCACGCAGGCGGTCATTTATTCCGGTTAAAATGTCTTTGGGCGATCTTGCAGGCAATGATTACATTAACGCTGTCTGTGGATCTCAGGCGGCGTTGACCGGCCAGGCGATTGGCCGGTTGCAGAAGCTCGGCAGGGAATCCGTTGAGTTTTTTCCTTCGGCGATGCAGCAACGTTTGCATTCGTTGTTGCCTTTGACAGGGAAAAAGATTGTCAGTGGTTTGCGACAAACAGCCAGAGGCGCAACCACGCGTGCATTTGAAACGGCAACGCGCGTGGAACAATCCCCCCTGGGCGGTTACGGCTATTTCCGCGTGGGAGAAGACGGCCGGCAATATTTTATCCTGAAAAGCGAACATTATCATGCGCCCCTTGGCCATGCTTTTCCCGGTTATCGTCTGGTGAACATCGCACGATCGCTCGGCATTCCCAACGCAACCCATAATAACACCCGGGGATATCTGACCAGGAAACTGGAAATGGAGTTAATCCGGACGGCACGGGGCTTGATGCCAGGAGAAGAAAGGGGGCTACACCGTATTTTAACTGGAAAATCTTCTTTCGGTGTAAATCGTGTCCTGAATCTTGAAACAGGAAGCCTTGCGATGGAAGCGGCGCTCAAGCTTGTGCTGGCGCGGTTTTACGCTTCCCAGCCGGAACAGGCGCGGCCACGTTATGCCGGCCGCATTCCGGTTCTGGTGGTCGTCGGCAACGACCAGGGCGGATTGCAGGCCAACTATCATGGGACTACGATTGTGGCGCAAATGCTTAGGGGAATGTGGGTGCCCTTGCGGGAGCAGATGGAAAAGCGTCGTCTGCTGGTGGTCCGCAATGTGCGGCCTAATGCGCCGGCAGATGAATTGAAAGCCATGCTGGATCGCTACGACCGGCCGCCTTATAAGATTGCTGGATTTTTCCATGAAATCATAATGATGAATTACGGCGGACGAGTGCTCACCCCTGAATTTTTAAGAGCCGTTTATGCTGAATGCCTGAAACGGGATATTCCTACCTGCGTGGATGAAATCCAATCCTGCCTCTGGCATCCGGATTTATTCATGTTCCGTGAATATGGGCTAACACCGGATATGGTGGTTATCGGCAAGGGGTTCCCGGGCGGAGAATATCCCGCATCGCGTCTATTATTGAATTCACATCTGGATGTTCTAGCTCAGTTTGGAGCGCTGGTTACGAACGGACAGGAGGAACTGGCTGCGCTGGCTTATCTGGTCACAATGTTTTGGGCTGAAAAAAATGTGGAGATTACGCGCTCCGTGGGAGACTATTACGAAGAACGTCTACGTGAATGGGCAAACTGCCAAAAGAGGCTGGTGACCAGTATTCACGGGAGTCGGCATTTGTTGGGTATTGAATTTATCGACCTTGTTCAAGCCAAAGAATTTGTCAGGCGACTCAATGTCCGCGGCCTGGATATCAGTGTGCAAACGTATAAGGCCGATTGCCCGCCCGTGGCGTTGACCAAACTTCCGATCATTGCCGGTTATGAAACCGTTGATTGGCTGATAAGCCTGTTAAAGAAATGTAATTGATTTGAAAACAAGATGTCGGCCTTTCTGAAACTTTGAACTAGAGAATCTCTTATGATTAAAGAAGCCTATCTTGGTCTTGATATCGGCGGCACGGGCGTGAAGGCCGGCGTGTTTGGTCATGACGGAAAAATGCTGGCGTTCAGCCGGCGCGCATTTGAGCCGAAAATTTCGCCGGAAGGACACGTTGACATTCCAATAGACGTTATTTACGACTCGGCCCGAAACGCCGTGCGCGAGGCGGTCAGGAAAAGCCGGTCAAAAATCCTGGCCATGGCCGTTTCCTCGCAGGGTGAAACATTTGTCTCCCTGGACAAGCATGATCGCCCGTTGCATGACGCCATTGTCTGGTATGACAGCCGGTCAAAAGTTCAGGCAGATGAACTTCGCCGGGCCGTGCCTTCGGCCGCCGATAGAATAGATCCGCATTACAGCGTCTGTAAAATCAGGTGGCTGCAAAACAACAGGCCGGTAATCATGCAAAGGGCAAAACGTTTTCTTTTATTGCCGGATTATTTTTCCTGGCGTCTGGCCGGCCGGCCGGCGACTGATCCTACAATTGCCGGCTCCGGCGGCATGACGAATTCTGAGGGCGACGGCTACGATAAAGAAATCTTGAAGGCGGCTGGCATTGAAGTTGACCAGCTTGCGAAGATAATGCCCGCCGGTTCGCCGATCGGATACGTTCGCAAAGCAGTCGCAAAAGAATGGGAACTTTCACCGGAAACGCTGCTGGTGGTCGGAACCAACGACCAATACGCCGGCGCCCTGGGAGCAGGAAATTGCCGGCCGGGAATTCTATCCGTCACTTTCGGAACATGTCTGGCCATGGTGACCCTGGCCAAAAGCAAGCCGCGCAAAATTCCGCCGGGACTTATGTCCGGCAAATTTCCGATACCGGGTTTCTGGTTTATCCTGGCCTATGCCAAGACCTCCGGCGTTGTGCTGGATTGGTTCAGGCGCGAATGCGCAGGCAATATGGACTGGCCGACACTGAACAGGGCTGCGGCGCATATACCGGCGGGGTGCAACGGGCTGACCATGGTCCCGCACTTCGACGGATTGATTTCGCCTGAGCCGAACGAAAATATTCGCGGCGCTTTCCTCGGTTTGACCCTGCAGCATACGACCGCGGCAATGTATCGCGCGGTTCTGGAAGGGTTGACCTTCAGTTTGCGCGAAAATATGGAACTTATTGAAAAAATCGGGTTCAAAATTCGAGCAATGCGCGCCATCGGCGGCGGGGCCAAAAACGATTTCTGGCTCAGGATGCAGGCGGATGTTCTCGGCAGACCGGTTGAAAAGCCGGCGGTTACGGAGGCGGCCGTTCTGGGCGCGGCCATGCTGGCCGCGACCGGCAGGGGAACTTACGGATCTTTGGCTGAGGCCGGCCAAAACCTCTACCGGGTCGGCCGCATATTCAAGCCCGATCCAAAAGGTCGCCAGGCCTATCACATCCCATACGAGCGTTATCTGCGCCTCACGGCCCGCGAGGCTGCGTCGGCGCCGGAACATAAGAACCAACGGAGAATTCAATCATGCGTGAACTAAACAAGGCCGGCAAGATGGAGGTTTCCGGACCGCAGGCTGAAAAAGCGCTGGCGGCCTTTAACGGATGCCTGCATAATTGGGAAATTACCATGCCCGCTGTCAAGCCGTTGGTGCTCGATTTTGGCTTGGGCGACTTTTATGGCACAGGCCTGATCGAATGCTGGATTGCCAACGAAATCAAGGCCGGTTATTGCGGCAAGTTCCTGTTTCTGTTCGATGGGCAAACCTGCCCGCGCCATCACCACCGGGAAAAATTGGAGACTTTTTTCATAGTCAAGGGCGCGGTGGAGATGAATTATGACGGCAGGGTCTGGCAGATGAAGCCCGGCGACGCGCTGCGGATCGAATGCCACAAGCCGCATCAATTCCGCGGAGTTGGCCCGGCGCTGATCCTTGAAATTTCCAAACCGTGCATCGTGGCCGACAATTTTTTTGCCGATTCGAAAATTCCGATCGGCGGGAATCACAAAAAACACGAAAAGAGATAGCCCGCGAAACACGCGAATTTACGCGAAAAATGAATAAGATGTTTATGCGTAGCGCAATTGAAGCTTTTCCGCAATTTATTTTCCGTGCCAAGCACGGAAGAAAAATTGCGGAAAATTTTCGTCTTTGAAATTTAGCGTCCTTTCGCGGGAAATTTCTAATCATGAAAAACACAAAATTGACCGCCGGCGTTGCAACCAAAGACATCACTCCACGGAAACCGCTTTTCCTGGCTGGTTATCCGGGCGTCGAGCGCCTCTCGACCGGCACGCACGATCCCCTGCTTGCCTCCGCGCTTTATTTGTCCGACGGCAAAACGCAGATGCTTTTGGCCGGCGTTGATATTCTGTTCGTTTCAAAACAATCCGCCGATTTCTGCCGCGCGGCCATAAGCAAAGCCATCAGCATTCCCGCAGGCAATATACTCATCAGCGCCACGCACACCCATTCAGGGCCGATTACAAATGAAGAACTTGCCTGGCGCGATGATCCGGCCGTTCCAAAGCCCGACAAGGAATACATGGATCAATTTCACGCCGGCATAATCGAGGTTTGCCTTGAGGCCCATGCCGCCGTAAAACCGTCACGGCTGGCGGTCACGAGCGCGGTCGCCGAGGGCGCGGGCCACAACCGGCTCGATCCGAAAGGCCCGTTCGATCCCGAGGTCGGCTTGCTGGCGATCAAGGACAAGGAAAGAGGAGACCTCTACGCGCTGGACATTATTTACGGCATGCATCCGACCGTGCTGCATGAGGACTCGAAGCTCGTATCGTCGGATTTTCCGCATTTTACACGGCGGCGGCTTGCGGAAGATTTTCCCGGACTGGTCAGTGTTTATCACACGGCCCCGTGCGGGAATCTCAGCCCGCGTTACGATGTCAAGGCGCAGACATTTGACGAGGCGGAGCGGTTGGGCCGCAGGCTGGGCGAATCAATCGCGCAATCGCTGAAAGCCCTGAAAGATGAGGATTTCCATTCGGACATTTCGCTGGCCGTTTTTTGCGGAAAAGCTGATCTTGTGCCGAATGTTTTTCCGCCCGTAGCCGAGGCTGAAAAAAAATTGCAAAAGGCGCGCGACCATTACCAGCAACTGAAACGCACTGGCGCGCCGCATGGCCCGGTCCGCACCGCGGAATGCGCTGTCTTTGGCGCGGGCAACGCGTTGACCTTGGCCAGGGCGCAGGAGACCGGCGAGGTAAAAAAGCGCCAGAAAGAATATGAATGCGCCGAAGTGCAGGTGTTTCGCATCGGAAATTTATTCCTGGTCGGCCTGCCCGGAGAACAATTTGTCGAATATGCCCTGGAAGTCAAACGCCGCGCTCCGGCCAAAGCGTTTGTGATCAGCCTCGCCAACGGCGAACTGCAGGGATATATCGTCACGCCAGAAGCCGCCGCCGCAAGCGGATATGAAGCGGATTGGGCCCTGTTCCGGCCCGAGTCGGGCGCGCGCATGGTTGAGGCCGCGATCGGCCTGATGGCTGAGGTATAAATGCTCCATCCGGCGGCCGACTGGCCGCGTGCCGCCGTCGTTCTGATCTCTCATCACGATTGTTTTCTCTTAATCCGGTCGGACAATTCCACCCATTGTTCCACCGCAAGCTCCTCGGGGCGGGCGCATGGGTCGATTTGCATTTCTCTAAGCAGACCCTGTAGTTCCGTGGACGGAAAATAGAGCGGCGGAGGAGCATGGGAGATGATTTTTTGCAATTGTTTTCGGCGCTGGCCGAAGGCATATTTCGTGAGGTTGAAGAAATTGTTCGGATCAATTGGCGCAGCCTTTTCCCGGCGTCGCGCCAGGCGCACGACGGCTGATTGCACATCCGGATTGGGATAAAAGCAGCTTTCGCTTATTTTTTTCTCTATTTTGCCTTCGTAACTTAACTGGCACCAGATGCTGAGCAGACTGTAATCGCTTGTATTGGGTTTGGCGACCAGCCTGCGGGCAACTTCGGTTTGCAGCGTAACCACGATGCCGTCCGGCTGTTCCTTGCTTTTGAAAATATCCGCCAGGATGGCGCTGCCGACCGAGTAGGGCAGATTGGCGACCATTTTATTGATGCCGCTTTGCCAGAATTTTTGAAGGTCGAGCTTCAAGGCGTCCTCGAAAACAAATTCAACATTGGGGTGGATTTTCAGCCTTACCTTCAGAAAATCGGTCAGACGGCTGTCCTTTTCAATGGTGATGAGGCGCCGGACTTTTTTTGCCATGGCTTCGGCCAGCACGCCCAGCCCGGTCCCGATTTCCAGGACTTGGTCCGCGGAATTCAAATCGGCCAGGTTTAAGATTATGCCGAGAATGTTGGCGTCTATGAGAAAATTCTGGCCGAGCGCCTTTGACGGTTTCAGGTCAAGCAAATTCAGCGCGGCGCGCACGTCGGAGATGGAAGTGAGGTTGAACGTGCTGATTAGATCCATGCCAGAGGTTCTGCCTGTCGCGATATAATCTCCATTCTTCATGAATCATTAAATTTATGTTTGCCATGGTAAGGAATATTTGGCTGTTATGCAAATTTTTTTCCGTGTAATTCATGGATTATAGAACGTGGTTAACCCCGCGTGCGCGGCGTTGCCGCTACGCGGCTCACGCCGTTTCGGCGCAAAATTCAGGTGGGAGGCAATTCATGAAAAAAATGATTCTTAATCTGGAAGAGAAAAGAATATTGGAATCTTACGAGCGCGGGGACCGGAAGCCGATCGGAAACCGGGAAGAGGAGATGTCGAAGTTACGGCAATATGCCCGCAACACTCTTCAGAAGAACAAGCGGATAAATATCCGATTGTCCGAACGGGATTTATTGGGAATTCAGACCAAAGCGGTTGAAGAAGGCCTGCCATACCAAACGCTTATCTCTATAGCGTTTTAAGAAAAACAGTAGCCGCTGCGTAAAACTATAGGAAAGGAATAGAGGTGGCCGTCGCGCTCCGCCGCGACGGATTATCAACGAAAAGAACGCCCGCCCGCGGAGCGGTCGGGCCACCAGTGCAAGGCTACACTATTTTTTAAAATGCTCTAGAGATTGCTAATCATGAGGCGGCCCATGTCGGGGAAAACGTTATCATGCCTGTTTCCACGGATTCGGCCTCCGGGCAAGCTTGATTGCCAGCTTGATCGCCTCCGCCATGCTCTCTGATGAGGCGATGCCTTTGCCGGCGATGTCAAAGGCCGTGCCGTGGTCTGGCGAGGTGCGCACAAAGGGAAGCCCCAGGGTGAGGTTGACGCCTCTATCGAAAAAAAGCATTTTCAGCGGACCAAGCCCCTGGTCGTGGTACATGGCCACGATTGCCCCGAACTTGTTTTCGAGCGCCTGGTGAAAAATCACGTCTCCGGGAATTATTCCGTCTATTTCCAGACCCCGTTTCCGCAATTGTCCGATTACCGGAGCGATTATTGTTTTTTCTTCGGCGCCGAGCATGCCGTTGTCGCCCGCATGGGGGTTGAGGCCGCATACGCCTATCGGCTTTTGCGGCAGGCCGAGCCATTTTACAGCAAGGCTTGCCATCTCGATCGCTTCAATCAGGGCGCCGCGCGTAAGCATCCTGGGGACAAGTTTTATGGGAACATGCCGGGTTGCCAGGATAACGCGCAGCGGTCCGCCCATGAGCATCATGCCCACTTTTCTGGCGCTTGCCAGGTGCGCCAGATATTCGGTGTGCCCCGGAAATCCGCATCCGGCCGCCTGTATGCTGCTTTTGCAGATCGGAGAGGTAACCATCCCGTCAAACGCGCCGGCCAGGCATCCGGCTGCCGCTGCGCGGATCCATAGCAGTGAAGCCGCTCCTTCGCTTTTACCGGTTCGACCGGCCCGCCAGTTTTTTCGCGCCGTTTTTGCGCCGGCTGAAATGGCGGATGACGATGCCTCCGGATCCCAGACGGAAACCTTGTTGTTATCCGTCTCGCCGATATTTTTACATTCGCAGGGCCGAGGAAGTTTTAACTTGCGCGCGCATCTTCCCCAGGTGTTTGCGTCCCCGATCAGGATGAAACGGGCAGGGTCGGGCCAGCTTGAACGGCAAATCGCTTTCAGGGCGATTTCCGGGCCGATTCCGCCCGGGTCGCCCATGGTAATTGCCAGACGCATGATGTTTTTCATAAACAAAGGCAATATAGCAACCTTGTTTTTTACTTGCAATTTTAAAACCAATGGGGAGAATGATGGTTTTGTCAATAAATACCGATAGAGGAAAATCAGAGGCAGGCTATGGGCGAGGGCAGTAAAAAAAAATCTTCCGGCAAAACCGGAGGTGGTTCTGGAGGATCGGGCATGAATAAGAAAATGATGCTGGCGTTGATTATTTTTGCATTAACCGTGGTGGTGATGTTGTTCAATATGAAGGGTATGAATGCAAGAATCGATCTTAACCTGGTGATTACCTCGGTGGACGGCATGTACAAATCGGTGGCTTTCCTCTGTTTTACCCTGGTGGGGGTAGTTATCGGCACCCTTCTCAAATAATCCTTACGCTTTGTGTCTCCGTATTCCTTGTGCGCAGGCCCCAATTCCTGCGTCGCCCCGGTAAATCGGGGCAAGCAGCCGCTTGTCTGACGATTTGGCGTGGGAATGGCAGGACAAAAGTCATAATCTTATGGACGAAAAAACCGTCAGCGAAGTCGAAAATCTTCTGGCCGAGTTCGCCAAAGTCCTGCCGGAACGCGGCCGGGTATTGATTATTCCGCATGATTATCCCGATCCGGACGCGCTGGCCTCGGCCGCCGCCCTGCACTTGTTGCTGGCCAAGCGTTATCGTCTTCACGGCAGGATAATATTCAGCGGCGTCGTTTCGCGCGCGGAAAACCGTGAAATCCTGCGGCATTTCAAATATGGCCTTACGCCGACCCAGCAATGGCACCCCGGACCCAAAAAGTGCCCGGCCATATTCGTGGATACGGCTCCCTGGCGCGGCAACGTGACCGTACCGGCCGGGATTAAGCCTGTGGCAGTGTTTGATCATCATTATCACGGCCGGTACAAGCCGCCGGCCGGAATGTTTATCGACATAAATCCCGGATATGGCGCAACGTGCACGCGGCTTTGGGAATGCCTCCGCATCAGCAATCTGCAGATACCAAAATGGCTGGCGGCCATTATGGCTTATGCCATTACCACGGAAACGATCGATTTCATCCGCCACTCCTCGGAACGCGATATTCAGGCCTACACCATCCTGCTCAATCAATGCAACATGAAAATACTCGGCCAGATCAAAAACGCCGCGGTGCCGCGCGCTTATTACAGTTATCTCGCCGAGGCCGTTACCAACGCGCAGACCTACGGTCGCGTGGCCTGGACCCGTCTGGAAAACGTTAAGCAACCGGAGATCGTGGCCGAAGTGGCGGATTTGCTTCTGCGCATGGAACGCATTTCATGGTCTTTTTGCTCCGGTTTTACCGAAGATCGTTTGATTGTTTCCATCCGCAGCGAGCCGGTCAACCCGCATTGCGGCAAATTATTGCGCGCCTTGATCGGCAGGAAGGAAGGCTCGGCCGGCGGACACGAACAGGCCGCCGCGGGCTTTATCGATGTTTCAAAACTTTCCACCGAGGAACGCGTCCGGCGCCGCGACGCCCTGGAAGCAAAACTGCTTGAAAAGATAGAAGGCCGCCTCAGCGACACCGCCCGCCCCCTGCTCGCGGAGGACGAGGCCGCCCGTTCCGGTTAAACTTGAGTCTTACTGTTTTTATCTCCGGCGGCAAATGAATAAAGATGGGCATCCTGCAGATAAAAAACCAACCGCACCATTTGTCCGGCCGCTTTTCGCATGCTTTTACTTTTTCTCCACAAAACCGGCGCTCGGCTCATGAAACAATCCATGGTGTTTCTAATCGGGAGGCAATCATTTTGTCCGTATCCAGATAGAGGTCGGTTTTCAGCGTCACGCACTTCCACTTGGACCGAGCCCTGGCAATGCCCGCAATGAGGATGTGACGTTAAATCACGGCGCGGATCAGCATTGATCAACAGGTCTTTATCGGGCCATCGAATCGGAGGAGTAACCAGCCATCCTTCGCCATGCGTGTTAAAAAGCGAGGCGAAACCATCCCGTCTAAGAACAGAAACCCCTATGGCGCCATAATTCAACGGATAAGGAACATGGTGAGCGGCCGAACGTCCGGAGTAATAAAACCATAGATTGTTTTTAAAATCAATCGGGCCATTGGATGGCATACTTACCCAGACGTTATCAAATGTTCCTGACAATCCCCAGGGAATGAAAGAATCCCGCCGCCAAGTGCGTTTCCAAATATAACTATCTTGACTGTAAATAAGTTCGCTATCGAGCTTATCGGGGCGCATATGCATGCGCTCGATAAATCCAAGATACAGACTTTCATATTTAAAAGCCGTCGACGAATAAATCTCGAGAGAAGAATCATCTTCAATGTCCGGCCTGAGAATCAGTTCAGGTTTTGACCAGTGAATCAAATCTTCGCTTTCCAGCCGCCAGACCATCCGGCAATCATAGGGGTTTTTAGGGGTACGTGTCAGGACAACGAATTTCCCATTAATTTTTGTGGCTGCGGCATTAGTGCGATCGCCATATCCAGGCAATACCAGACCGGGGTTTTGCTCCCAGTATATGCCATCTTTTGACCGGCAAACAGTCAGGCCGTTCAACTCTTTCCTGCCCGGCACATGCTGATAGAAAACGGCCTTAAGCGGCCAGTCGGCATCGTCAGTATCTTCTATTACGGAGATATTATCAATGGAGGCGGTTTCAGCCAGCATGAGGCAGATATTGTTTTTTTTGGAACCTTCAAATTCATATATACCCAAATCCGGCTTTGTGAAATTCAGGCCGTCTTCGCTAACGGCATAACAGACTTTCAGGCGTGAATTGCGCGACCAGGTTATGTACCAGAGGTGGAAACGGTTGTTTCTCAACAGGATCGTGCCATAGGCGACACAGCCTTCTTCATAAGAACGGTCCGGCGCAAGAATCGGATGGGGCATTTTTTTTGGCTGGTGAAACACGCGTTGGATACGGACGCTGTCTTCAATCCACGTGTCGTCAATAAATAATTGGGTCTGAGTTAGGTCTATTTTGTTTTTTTGCATTTTTTGTTTCTTTCAAACCGCTATTTTCCTATCAACACATTCTCCCGTTAGAAATGTCGATACAAGTCGTGGGCTGAGCCAGTCCCTGAGGATTTTCGCGGCGAGTAAACGTCTACTGTTGTACCAAACAATGTTCCATCCGTTAATACGACCGCGTTTGAGTCTCCTGCGGCATGTTCCGCGCCGCGGGGTCCAAATGGTCCTTTTTTTGAGCACACATCATATTTTTCCTTAATCAACGGTTTTTGTGCAGACAGTGCTGGCGTTTCAGCTCGGCCAGGAAGTCAATCATGCTCAAGCCGGTATGATAACATGGGTCCGCGTCGGGCGTGGCCGGGATAGTGTCAATTACCCGGCCCTTTGCGTTGCGCACCTGGTACGCCATAAACATGACGGTCGGGTTAACATAATTTTTTACAAAACTATTCGAACAAAGGGCGATTATTTTTAAAATATGCCTGTCATATTTTCGGGCCGCGCCCAGCGCCAGCAATTCCATGCCGGCACGCATGGTCTCCGGCAGATTCCACCACGGCAGGTCGGTGTTACGGGGCCGGCGGCCTGCCAGGTCAAAAGACTTGCAGATGCCTCCGGCCATAGGGTTGAAACCGAGTCTAAAAGCATGGATGAACATTTCTGGAAATATTTCTCTGCAAGTCGCGACCAGCCCGGTATGTTTTTTCGCAAAAGGAGTTTTTTGCATCAGGTTGAGGAATTTGGCGGACAGGCCTATAAATTCCAAGGTATGACCAGGATCGCAGATGATATCGCCATCCTGTAGGACTGGCTGATTCTGATCGTCGCGCAGTTCGAAAAAATCGTATTTTTTAAGTTGCGGATGTTGTCCCAGATTTACATGGCCCAGGAGAACATGCCGGATAAAACGCGCACCGGTATCAAAACACCAGGCTGCGCCACTCAGGTCGCTGGCCAGAGCTGCGGCTGAAATTCCAATCATCCATGGTACGTGCGAATATTGCCCCGGAATTCGATTGACCCTGTTTTTTGGATCGAAGCACTGTGCATCGTTATAAAATCTTCCCTCGGCAATATCATCCAGGATGCTTCGGAGCAGCTTCAATGCGCTTCGTCTGTCAGCATTATCTTGGCAGAAGGAGGCGGCGGCCAGAAGCCCCTTGGCATAGAAAAGATCGCTCAAATTACTCCCAGCCGGAGGCGCATCCCGCAGGGGGCGCACATCCCGGCAATTGACAATCTTCAGCGGGCGGCCCAGGCGATTGAAACAAAAGGATAATTTCCCGCGGTTTGTTCTGCGGATTTTTTCCATCCTGGCTGCGACCTGACGCAGCAGCTTGGTGATCCGCTGCGTATAATTTTTTTTCTCGGATTCTGGAAGCAGGCGGCATTGTTTGAGCCACTCGGCATGACGGGCCAGAGCCTCCAGCCCGCGTCCCTGAATCCATGAATAAACAATCTCCTTGCCGCGGATATTTCGGGCTGGTTCGGAGGAATCGTCGAAATCACGGCCGGTTATTACGCTCAGTTTCGTGTCAATGAAATGATAATGAGGATCGCGGTCATACCTGTTAAGAACAACTTTAAGCACGTTGAGAAGCATGGATTCGTAAAACGGCATTAATTTTTTTATTTCAGCGAGAGCAGGCCTGATTTCGGTCGGAATGGCATAAAATTTAAGATTTTTGAAAAAAAGCGTCACCTTTGCCGCGGCCTGTTGGAAAGCCTTTTCCTGTGCGTCATAGGTGCATCCGCCGAGATGCGGGGTGATGATGAGGTTTTTGTGCGCGCGAGCGTACCGGACAAGCGGCTCACTGGCTGTTCGGACCTCCGGTTCACCGGCCAGCACGTCTATTCCGGCGCAAGCGATCTTTCCGCTTCGCAAGGCTTGCAGGAAGGCCTTTTCATCCAGCACCGCCCCGCGGGAGGTGTTGATCAGGTAGACTCCGCGGCGCATATGTGCAAATTCTCCGGCGCCGATCAGGCCGCGCGTTTGAGGCGTCAGGTGCACATGAATGGTTATTATTTCAGCGTGTTTCAAAAGTTCTTTCATCGTTACTTGCTCAACCCATGAATCGGTTATTTTTTTTAAAGGATCGTAAGCAATCACATTCATTGCAAAACCATTCGCCAGGCGGGAAAATATTTCACCGAGTCGGCCATAACCGATAATCCCCACTGTCCGTCCCGCGGCTTCCCGGCCGCGCCAGTCCTCCGCATGCCAGCGTCCCCGTCTGACGTCGTCAAATGAGAATGGAAGGCGGCGCAAGCAGGCCAGCATCAGCAGAAAGGCATGTTCGGCCGTAGAGGTGATTGTCTTCAGGATTTCATAGTCCTTTTTAAGAGATTGGACCGTGATGCCTCGACTTTCGGCGTAAGGTACGTCGATATGATCTGTGCCGGTGGAAGCGGTGGCGATCAGTTTAAGTTTTAGGCCGGCCTCAATGACTTCCCGGTCAATTTTCTGCCGCAGGTTTGTGAGAATGGCATCATACGCGGGAGTCATGCGCAATAATTGCCGGCGAGAGAGAGAAGGGGCGTAGGTCGGCTGGACGTATTTTTCCAGAATGGCGCGGCTCTCGGATAGGTGCCCCATCTCTGCGGTAACTAGAATTTTCGGTTTTTGTTTTTTTGCCATTTTTGTGAATGTCTTTTTAAAGCTCATAGGTTACCGGCCAGTTACAGCAAGGATTGCCTCGCACCACGTGCAATTTGCCTTTGACCGGCTCCGCAATCACCGCAGCCGTAGTGCCCATAGCGGTTGCCTGGCCGACTTTATGCCGGCAAATCCCGCACGGATAGCGGGAATGGTCAGCGAGGCACATCAGAGCTTTTTGGACAGTCAGTTTGCCGCGCTCGGCCCCAAGCAGTTTCCGGAGGAAATTCATTCGGTAACGGGAATTCTTTTTTTCGATTATGTCGGGATAATCTTCAAAACGAACAGTATCTTTGCCCACGGGGTGATTGGCGTGGACATTGATTCCTTTTGTCGGGGGGATGCAATTTACTCCGCCAGCGTTGAATTCCACCGCCAGGCTTTGTCCGGATGAGTCGCTGATAAGGCAATTTCCGCAGTTCTGAATTCCATATCTTTCGGCAAGTTCCCGGCCTTCCTCGACCGACTTGCCGGCTAGGGCCAGCAAGCCCCATTCCTCCATGGCAAGTTTTGCGGTCGGATTTGGTTTTGAGTAGAGAGCATTGCGGAAAATGGTCATGCCGTTTGACCACATGCCATAACCGAGGATTTCCCCCGGGTAAGCCAGCACAAGGATGGCAGGCGCGTTTTTAATACGCATTCGGAGAACAATGTATTTAAGAGCGTTATCATAAGGCGTGTCCTTGGTCTGGCCGGAGATGAGAGTTTTATCCAGAGTCAAGGCGGGATGAACAGAAAAAGAAGTACAGGCTTCCCCTAATAGGCGTAATGGTCCGGCATTTTTTCGCTGTCGAGCGCAAACGGATTGCAAGCCTCTATAGACCTCCAGGATCTGCGGCGCTTTTTTCTCAAAAAGCGAAATAACAAGCCGGTTCCTATTGCTCCAAACCAGCGCAGCCCTCAAATACCTGGTATAACCCGGATATTTGCGCAAGACAGTTTCGCCGTAGGCTCGTCCGCATTCATAAGCCGTGCCCTGCACGCTTAGGAATGGGATCGTTCCTTCCGGCACCATGCGTCTGATGCCATCTGCCATAATTATCATTAATGTTTGATCATAGAACGGCAAATTGAGCGCGCTGCGCCCTGAACCAATTCGAGTTGAACAATCATCGAATATCAAATTTCATGCCGCTGGGGATATATTCGTAACAACCCATGTCCACGATGCCCGAAAACCGGTCTATTCGCGAATGACCGTCCAAGTCAGCCGTGCCGGACATCCAACTCGCGTTCGTACCTGCATTAAGACAGGGCGAATTTAGAGTTACATGAAAATCATTGCTATCTTTATTTTCAAAGCGGGGATCGGTCTCGATATTATTGGCATAATAATATCCGGCCGCCACGCTTGCATCCGTGGAAAACTCGTTAGTGGAGGCGATACAATTATTGACGACGTAATATGAACCGGTGGATTCATGCCAACCCGGCCGATACATGTAAAAATTACTGTGGCTGCCGCCAATGTTGAAATAGCTGATGACATTTTCAACATACGTTGTATATGCATTTTGACAAATGGTCGCAATGCCCCCGCCGTTGTCGGCAAAATTGCTGACCACTGTGCAGTTTTGAATGCTGCCCCGTGAAAAATAGACAAAAATTCCGCCGCCTGTTTTTGCCCTGTTGGAATAAATGAACGAATTGCGCACGACGGCGCCTTTTGTTAATTCCACTCCTCCGCCATAGGCATATCCGGATGATAGGACAAGGTTGTCGTGAATAATGCATTTGTCAATAACAGCCGTATCGTCTTCGGCATGCATACCTCCGGCGCGCGCCTCTCCCCCTGCAGTGTTGGTTACCACATTGCTGGCAATAACGCAGCTGACAACCAATGAATTTCCCTCGGCATAAACTCCTCCGGCCAAGGAATTAATGTTGGTGTTGGCAACCACTTCGCAGTTCGAAATGGTACTGCTGCCCACACATATGCCACCTCCCCAATAATTGGAACATACGTTGGCTGTAATCCGGCAATTTTGGACATAACTGTTGTTGCAACGAATTCCACCGCCATAATCGTTTGTATACCCGTTCCGGACGGTAAATCCTTTCAATACGGAGCCTGCAGAAAGCCGGACACATCTCCTCTGATTGTTTCCGTCTATGATCGTTACATCGCGACCGTTCACGCTTTGTACGGTTACTGTGGAACTAATGGTAACTTGGTTCGTCAGAACATAAACACCGTTGGAGACCAATACAATTCGTGGCGCTGAGCCGGTGATGGCGCAGTTAACAACATCTATAATACTTGTTCCGGCCGTGCTCCAATTCGTGTAGGGATCGGCCGCCGCCGGATTGATCGGGACAACATAATGCGTGGTTGCCGGAACCGGCGCGGCAATTAAAAGCACGGCAAAAAAAGTTATGATACCTGATAAATAGTAATATCGAAATGTGTTCATAACCGCATCTAATCCTTGAAACAGGCCGCTGTGATAATCGGCTTTTTACGGAAAACAACATTTAACCTGCTTGCTTCATATATCATTGTTTTTCTCGGAAGTAAATGCATAAACGTTCCCATCAAAGGCTCCGACGTAAACCGTATTGCCAGATATGGCGGGTGAGGATGCAACCGGCGTTCCCAAATCGTAACTCCAAATTTTCGATCCGGTTTTAGCGTCAAAGGCGTAAAGACTGCCGTCATTGGAACCTATATAGACTGTGTTTTCGGACATGGCTGGCGAAGATATAATACAGCTTCCTCCTCTCTGATAAGGGCGCATATCCATCAAGGCTGTTTTGGTCTGATAATCCCACAGCTTCGCTCCAGAGGCCGCATCAAGAGCCAAAATTGCGCCGGTCCCTGACCCGATATATAGAACAGAACCGGCGATGCTTGGAGAGGAAATTCCCCATATTGGAAGGTGAACTTTCCACAATTCCGAACCGGTCTTTGCATCCAAAGCATATGCATGCTCCTTGTCAATAACATAGACTGCATTGCCGTCATAAGCCGGGCTGGAATAGATATATTGCATATTATTCTTTTTCCAGATTTCCTTACCCGCGGATTTGCTCAGCGCATATACGCCGTTTTGCGGGCAGATAAATATCTTATTATCCGTGATAACAGGAACAGAGCCGACTATTGGATTCGAAACGGAGATATTCCATAATTTATTTCCTGTTTTTTCATCAAAAGCCGCAAAATTAGTCTCAAATCCCAAATAAATAACGCCATTATCAATAACCGGCGAACCATACCCTCCGCAAATCCCACGCATCGATTCGTTTTCCTGCAGGTTACAACTCCATTGTCCCTCGCCGGTAATTGCATTCAATGCATAAAGCGTTCCGTAAGCGCTGAGAGCATAGACCACTTTACGATCGAGAAGGGGAGTACCCTTGATTGAGCTGTCTGTTTTGTATTTCCAGAGAATCTCGCCATTGACGGCATTCATAGCCACAATGCCTTGCTGTCCCGTTCCATCTTCATCCTCCACGCCAATATAAACGCTGTTTCCCGAAATAACCGGCGAAGAGCGATTGATTATTCCTCCAGTATTTTGACACCAGGCCAAATAAAGAGGCGGATGAACGGCGGCGGTCGTCCCGCTATGGACAGCGTCCTTGCGAAACATGGGCCACTCCGATTCAGGTCGGGGGAGGGGGCGCGATTGCCCGGAAACCTTGAAAGTCGATTTGTGTTCCCATGTCCGGCCGTCTTTTGCCTTGGCCTTTGCAGTTATAGTATGCGCGCCTTTCGAGTCGCCGGGAATTGTACTGTTTAATTGCCAGGTCCGCTTTCCAAAGGCGGACATCCCAACCCAGTTTCCGCCGTCCAACCGGCATTCAACCTGCGTAACATCCGCGCAAGTATCATAAGCGCTGACAATGACTTTCAAATCATTTTTTCCACAGGCAACATCAGGAGCGGGGGAAACAATAACAAGCCTTTCCTTCTGTCCCAACGCGCGCTCGCTAAAATCTGTTATTTGGTCGCCATGAATCGAAATGATCCTGAATCTTCTTGGTGAATAGTCCGAACCGCCAAAACAGAAAGGCGGAGAGCCTGCCTTTATTATTTTTTCGCGGCCGCATGTTGCGCTGCGGTGAAAGTCGCCGAAAAACACGGCCTTAACGTTGCCGAATTGGCTCAAGAAAGCGAACGACCCTTCCGTGGGCGGCTCGTGTTGAAATATAATGGTTGGTTTGTTTTTTGGCTGGAAAGACATATCTTTTTGAAACCAGGATGATAATTTGGCAAAGGACATATACTTGTCGAGGACGACAAAATGAAAACTGCCATAGTCAAATGAATAATAAGACGGCCCGAAGAAATTTTCGTAGAATTTTATTCTATAATCGAAAAAATAATTGCCGTTCTGAATCTCATGGTTTCCCTTTGCGAAGTAAAGCGGCAGTTCAAATCCGCCGATTCCATCCTTAAAAAGGTCCCACTGATTACGCCGTTCACCTATGTCCACCAAGTCTCCGGTCACCGCCACAAAGGCGCACTTGGGCGCAAGCGCGCTTATTTCCGCAAGGTCTTTCTTGAAAAAGGACTCGTGATCGTCTCCAAAGTAACCCATGTGGACATCCGTAATCTGAACAAAGGAAAAATCAGAATGATTGGTTTCCGCCGTCTTTACGAGACCGAAATCAAACGAGTTGGTTTTAATGGCGGATGGCGCGGCTGGCTGATAAAATTTCTGTGCGCACACATATCCGTCCGGAACAGTGATAAAAACAAAGCAAGGACTGTTGGTTGCCGCTTCAAGTTTATAGTGACCGTCCCGGTCCGCTGCGGTTACATTGTCGCCATCTGAGACAATGACGCCGGGAATTCCTTTTTCCGTTTCATCTCGCAAGCCGTTTTTATTGTTGTCCTCAAACACCAGGCCTTCGATTCTGAAGGCCGGGGACATATACGGCTTTACGCCAGCGGATACCTCGCCGCCGGCACATTCGCGAAAAAAAACGCTCAGGACGATTATCACCCCTGAAATTACTTCGAACGGTATTTTCATGCTAATTTTTCCTCCTCGTGTCGCGTCATGCCCGACGGCGCTTTATTTTTTCAGCAAATCGTTTATATCTTCAATCCGGGAAGCAATTTTATCCCTTGTATTATAGATGTCCTGAGGCGCTTTAGTATAGCTGGTTACCGAGGCAACGACAGATTCGTCAATATTCAACAGTTTCTCCGATTCTTCGAGCAAGGAGGCATGCTGTTTCCCTTTGTCTTTTACCTTTAACTCGCTTATTTTTTGCTTTAGGATCCATAAATATTCATAGTCCTCTATTCCATCTCTTATGACTTCGAAACGGATAGAACTCAGCGGTTTTTTGTCCGGCCCCGGATAGATCAAATAACCGTCGCCGTTATGGTCGTGATAGGTCATGGCATCCCATGGTTTTTCCGGCCAGCGTGCGCCTTTTAAATTAACGGAATATTTTTCATCCATTTCGCTTCCCCAGCTGTTTGCCGACCAGTCCATGACGCCGTCAATTTTATATTTCCATGCCATCCAAAAATGGATCCGGCAGTCAATAGCTGGGTAATCAACAAAAAAATTGGGATAGGGATGTTTCCCCCCGGCATTCGTAATCCACCAGACGGTTTCTCCGCATTTCTGGCGTTCGGCAAGCTCTTCTTTCAGTTTATCCCAGTCCCCCAGGTTTACGGCCCATATCTCCGCCTGGCCGATAAAAATTTCCGGAATTTTCCGGCTCACAATACACGCGGCCCGTCTTAATTCAGGGCAGGCCTTTTTTACCATTTCCGCGGCGGTGCGGCTGTTTGCATATCTTTCTTCCGGTGGTTCCTCTATAACCCAGATAAACGCTTTGTCCAGCCATCCTTTTTCCTTCAAATGCCGGCAAAATTCCTTTATATAGGCGGAACAGTTGTCCAGATATTCCTGTGAATATGGTTCTTTTTCCACGAACAGCCGCCGGTTTATGCCAAAAGCATCAAGCCCTTTCCCCAAAAGTCTGGAAATTATCTCATCCACGGGTGGATAATTATATGGCGGCGGCCCGGCCAGATTAATGCCTGCTTTTTCCCCAAGCCGTATAAGGGCATCAACAAGCGTCCAGCCGGTTCCGACCCGATGCTCAAGCATGAACTCTGCATAATCTGTAAACATTTTTCGATTGAGATCATTATAAAAAGCTGTCAAGCCGTTGTCCCCGGCATTGAGATCGGCGAAAACCGTAAGATGATTTTCCCTCGTCAAAGTAAAATTCCAGACTTTTACCGACAGCTCTATTTTCGTCTGGTAAGAATTAGAAGGCTGGATCAGCATCTCGCCGTAATACTCTCCCGGAACGGCATTTTCCGGAATTTTCATGGTAACCCAGACGGGCTGAACCTCGGTGCCGGTCACGCTAAAAACATCGCCTTTCCTTAATGGAAACAGCGGGTCCGGCCACCAGCCAACATGGTCCACGGTATAAATGGGCTGTCGTGTCTTTACATAGTCCACACGATTGCACTGCAAATTGCTTTTGTCTATCTTGGCTCCTGTTTTTTTATCTATCAAATCCGTAACAGTGATGCTCACGTCTTTTAACTCTTTCCCAAAGAATGGCAACAAGACAACCTGGAACCCCTCGTATTCTCCCCGAGCGCCGGAGACGGTTGCGTTACCTTTAATCTCGCCCTCAAAGATCCGGTCCTTAAATATTTTATCCAGTGGACCGGCTATTCCGACTCCATACTCCAGCCTGGCCGGAATCCTGCCGTTTTTAGCACAATACATCGCCGATGCACGGCCTATCTTGCCGAGGATAATAACTCTGTTTTTCAAGCTTTCGATATTTTGGGCAAAAAATTTCCTTCTGTCATAAGGCATTTTGCCGTTCCTTAATAAAGCAAGCTCTTGATATAAGCCGAACAGTTCGGCATTTATTTTGTTTATATCTTTATTAAATTGGTTCGTTCCGGGAGAATCGGAAGGAGGGAAAAGTTTTAAAGAAGATTGGAGGCGCTCAATCTCTTTTGCCAGGTCTGCCAGCTTGCCCTCGGCTTTTAAAGACAAATAATGATTAATATCCGGAGCGAGGCCCAACACCTTGCCGAATTTTCCGGATGTATGAAAAGAGCCGAATGTAGGGGACCAGGCACTCCATTCCGGTATCCGTTGCTGCCCCCGACAAAAATTCAGCCCCCACGTAGTGTCCGCTTCCAGAGGAATATCGAGACTGGAGAATGGTATTTCTATCTCCGCCATCCAGTGGTCCGTATTCGTGGACACAGCCGTTTGCCAATTGCCGTTCCAGCTCCAATCGGTGCCGATTGCGTCATACCGGGTTGCCAGCGGATTAACGATAAAATGATAGTATGTCCTGGCGCCATTATCCACATCCAGAAATATTTCAACGGAGTCATCCAGCCAGACTGAATCGTCCCTTTGAGTCTGCGTGGCCTTGAGCGCATTTATCTGTGAGTCATAACACTTAAAGGCGACATATAAATTTTTATCATCATATGTAAGGTACACATCGGTTTTTTCCCTGGGCGTTCCTGTTCCGTCGTTAAGGACGCATGCCTCCGGCTTGGGAATATCTTTCCAGCATTGATCGTCCAGTTTGCCGTCTATTACGGGACGCGAGGAGGCCTTCTGGATTTGAAATTGTTTTATTTCTCCCGGCGTGTTTTTCAGTTCCTTTTCTTCGGGCGCAGGCAAATATTTATCTGCAGCGTCTTTCTTTTCACCCGCCGGGCCGACAAAAATATCATCAAACCACGCGAATCCGCTGTTGGATCTGTCGGTCATAAGGTAGACCCATAATTGAGTTGCGCCGCGTGGAATGCATAAGCTTTTGTTCCCGCACGTCCAATCGCCTGTGCCCCGTACTTCAATAATATTTTCGCCTCCAAAACAGTCTTTGTGGGAATCGTCCCACCATTCAACATATATTCTGGCTGCCGCTTCGTCCAGGTCCAAAGCTCGGCACCGGCCGCTTGCCTTTATCAGCGAGCCGGGTTGCAACTTTTTTATGTTAATTATCTGTAATGCCGTCCCGCGGTTCTTGTTGCCCTGAATCTGGAGCGTCCCTTTCCCGTTGCACGTTATCATTCTGTCCACAAAGATCCTGCTGATACCGCTGCCGCAGGGTTCCTCATACCAGCGTGGAATTTCCCAACTCTTGGGAATGCCATTTTCGTCTGTCTCGAACCCGGCGTTTTGTGCCATATTTTTTGTTTTTATTTCCATAAAATCTGCGTCTTCGGACCATACCCTGCCAGCAGTCGCCAGAACTATTAATAGAAGAAAAATAACCGGTAACTTCATTTTTGCTCTCCTTTCCAAAACTTATCTTTTTTGTTTCCCTTCAGGCCGAAAATCTTTCGCGAAGTTATCTTCCGCCCCTTGTTATTTTGCGGTTTTCAGACAGTATTGACGATTAAAATTAAACTCCGATTGCAGTTGCGACAGCCTTTTTGCAACCCAACCGATTTCCTTTGGGTCGAGAGAGTTCAGGGGTGGACGGCAATCCCCGAGGTTGATGCCCCTTAGTTTCAGGACAGCCTTGCCCAGGGCCATGCGGTTAAACTGCCGGAATTCATAAAATAATATTCTGGTGATCAGTTCCTGGGTCTGCAAGGCCTGTTGCATGGAGCCGGTTTGATATTCACGGTAAAGTTTTACGAAGATTTCAGGCAGATAATTATAATTGCTGCCGATGATTCCATCCACGCCCATGACCAGAAACTGCAGGGCAAGCTGGTCCTGGCCGCCATAGAGCCGCAGGTTTTTGCCGGCCAGCACCTTGATCGTCTGCAGCAGGTGCAGGTTGGGGGCGGTAAACTTCAGGCCATAAATGTTTTTCATGGCAATGATTTTTTCCATAAATTTTTCCATGGCGTCAAAACCGCCGCTGCCGGCCTGCGACAAATAATAAACGATGACCGGCAGGTCTGCAGCCCGGCCAATGACCTCGTAGTAGTTGATTATGTTTTGCAGGGGGTAATCATAATAAAAAGGTATTATCGCGGAAACGCCCTGTGCCTTTATCCTGCCGGCATGTCTTGCCAGGTCCACGGCCTCGGCCTGGTTCAGGGCGCCGACGTGGACAACAACCGGCAACTCCCCGGCCAGTTCCCTCACCACGGCTTCCGCCATTTTTTTTCTTTCCGCCGTGTTGAGCAACAAACCCTCGCCCGAGCTGCCGCAGACAAATAACCCACCTGCGCCGCACTGTTTGAGAAATCCCAGGAATTTTGGCAGAACAGCGCAATTGAGCCGGTTGGCTCCGTCAAAAGGCGTGTAAAGCGCGGGAATGACTCCCTTGAAGCGGTTCATAATAATGATTCCTCCGCATAATTTATGGGTTAATACAACGAACGTTGACGATTAAAGGATGATTCAGTCCGGAATACTCAAATCGAAGATATTCCTTTTCCGGTGGCAGATGTTCGCGGGCGTCCACTACGGGCAATTTGGTAATGGCCTGATAAAGCTCTTGAGCGGTCCTTGAGAGTTTCATAATAATCAGTACTTTTCGAATTTGTTCGCCAACTCTATCAACGGCGTAACGTTTTCCACAGGCGCGTCCCCGGCCATTTCATGCGCGCCGTACGGCACCCGGTCCGGAATCCCGCCGGTTAATACGGTCTCCAGTCTTTTTCGGTCGGATTTATTGACTAACATTTTTGCCTTTTAACGTTATCAAGATGCTGGTTGATGTAAATATATTCCACGTGATTACCCCGGCCGACCTGCATGGCGTGCTCGGTATTATAGGGTATCCTGATAACACAGGGGGCGCTGACCGCATGCTGCCTGCCGGCAATCAGCATTTTTCCTTTGCCTTTGAGAAGAACATAAACCGGCTGCCAGTCCTTGTGTTTATTCAACACGTTCCAGGCGGGACCTTTCATGGAAATCAGGCCTATGCCCAGCCGGCCGGTTGCCCCCTTGGGCAGCAGCGTCTTGAATTTGCAGTTCGGTCCGCAGGGCTGAGTATAAAATTTGCCTGCCCGGAAGGGGATGATCAGCTTTTTCCGGTCATGTTTGTCTTTTTTTGCCGACATGCGTCTTGCTCTTTTGTGTTTGACGACGAACTTCTATTTGTATCAATACACTATCATCAACCGGTTTGTTTGTCAACGGATTTTCCGACAAAAATATTGCTTCCGGGCGGCAATTCTGTATTGTATCGAATCAATTATACATAGCGTCATAAGTAATTGCGCATGACAACCGACTGTGATATTCTCACAGTCATGAAAACCTTAACTATATCTGATCGCGAAAACATGATTCTGGCAATGCAAGACGAGATTCGCCGCTCT
>Ga0209749_1001264_pt1 | contig 23651 bp, 18 predicted proteins | sample EPASupsiteSAE347_FD_187267 | JGI IMG/M metagenome (GOLD analysis project Ga0209749, IMG submission 187267) | Bioremediated contaminated groundwater from EPA Superfund site, New Mexico - Sample SAE3-47 (SPAdes) (version 2) | ecosystem: Environmental > Aquatic > Deep subsurface > Groundwater >...
GAATAAAATTCAACTGATTATTTATGTGATTTCAGATATTTCTTCTGTATTAGATATTCGGTAGTCTTGACAAACAGAACGTCGTATGTATTTTAGGAAAAAATAGGCAGGGAAGGGCGGAAAAACATGGCCGAAGATTATTACCAGTTATTAGGAATCGATAAGAAGGCAACCACGGAAGAAATAAAAAAGGCCTATCGCAAGCTCGCTTTAAAATGGCATCCCGATAAAAACCCGAACAATAAAACCCAGGCCGAGGAAAAGTTTAAAAAGATCAGCGAGGCCTATGCGGTCCTGAGTGATCAAGAAAAGCGCAATCAATACGACACATATGGCTCAGCCGATCAATTCCGTCAAAAGTATTCCCAGGAAGATATTTTTAGAAATTTCGATCTCAATGATCTCCTGAGGGGTTTTGGATTTGATTTTGGCGGTTCAGGAGGAAGGACGCGGTCAGGTTCGGGAGGCGGAACGAGAAGGCGGGGTACCGCACAGCAGGGCTTTGATCCCTTTGCCGATCTTTTCGGAGGAGGCGGTCAATCCTACGGTCATATGCCTCAGCATGGTCAGGATTTACAATACAATCTTTCCATCTCTCTGGAAGAATCGGTAACGGGAGTCGAAAAGAAGCTTGCCCTGCAACGGGAAGATCGTGTCGATGAAATTAACGTAAAAATACCCTCCGGTATCAGCACCGGGAAAAAACTGCGACTTATGGGAAAGGGCGGGCAGGGTTTTGACGGTGGTCCCGCAGGAGATCTTTATTTGAATATAACCATCCTTCCTCATCCGCTCTTTGCCCGCGATGGGAACGACATTTTTTACGAGAAATCCGTCAACTTTACTCAGGCTGTTCTCGGAACAAGTATCGATGTGCCGACCATAGACGGGGCGACAAAACGTCTGAAAATTCCTCCGGGGACCCAGAACAACACCAAGATTCGCATGAAGGGTTACGGCGTTCCCGGATTAAAAGGGGCGACTAAAGGTGACCAATATGTAAAGATCAATGTGATAGTTCCTAAAAATCTAACTGAAAAACAATCGATAATTATCAAACAACTGGCTGACGAAGGGTTATGATCCGATAATACAATGTCGGATAAGATATGTTATGTAAACTTCAATCGCAAAATTCGATTTGACCCCAGGCTCCCATCTTATCACCCATGATAACCACTATTCCTTTTATACCGGGAATTGCCGATCCGAGGTTCAACGCCTTTTTTATATCGCCGGGCGTCTTAAGATGATTGCCGATCAGCGACGCCGCCGCGTCGGCTAGGCTGGCTGATCGCGAAAGGACACATACGGCGTCCGCCCTTCCGAAACTCACGGAAGGTCCGACTGTTGCGGAGGATGTGCAAATCCCTAAAGGCGCGTCCGCAGGCATGATGCGCAGGACCACCTTCTGACTTAAGGGAGACTCTCCCGCAAAGATTGACACGCATCGCTCGGTAGAGGTTCTCAGGAAGATATCGCCGCCATTCTCCACAATGATGTTTTCACAATAACAAAGAAGATCATTGCCCACAAATTGGGCCATCGCTCCGGCAACCGCGGCCATTGGACCGACCTGCGCAGCAATCCCCGCCTCAATCATGTCGCAAACTATCCCGGGGGCAAGCCGGTTTTTCGGTACGGGTAGGAAAGTCTTTAAAAACGAAGGATTTAGCTGAATATAAGATTCCAGATAATTTCGATGTTTGATTACTGACGCAAGCGCAACTTCGGATAGATCCCGGTCGGCGGCGATATAGAGATCCGTTTCCCGGACGGCGACATGAAAGGAAACGAGATCATGGGCAGCGACGGAATTCCGGTATGTTCGCTCGGAATATAGCATTACTGGCGTTTACCGATATTTGATTGAATTGGGTCCGAGGACAAGGCGGGTAGCCTGCAAGAGTTCCGGAGTCAACTGGAAGCGGCAGTCATTACCTAAAAATATTATCGTTTCGCTGCTTCCGTTCAGCAAATGGATGTAACCATCAGATAATCCTTTAAACTTCTCCGATAAGTATTTGATCTGAGAAAGATAATCTTCGCTTGACATATTTTGCGTTTCGATCTGGAAATGGACGGACGAATAAGGAGAGATATCCGGGGCATCCTGAAGCGCGGTGATATCATTGGCGATAATTTTGACATTTTCTTCGGATATATCGAGTTGGCCTTTAAGCAGGACAGGTTCATCTCCCTTCAACAGCGTTTTAGACTTTTGATAAATGTCGGCAAAACAGATTATCGTCATGGAACCATAAAGATCCTCAAGGGTTATGTAGGCCATGACATCTTTTCTTTTTGTCGTCAGTTCCTTGATATTACTGACTACACCGGCAATAATGACTTCCTCTTTGTCTCTTCTCTCCGCAATGTTCTCGGAGTTGGCATTGGTGACGAATTCCAGTTTTTGCCGGTATCTCGATAATGGATGACCGGTAATGTAGAAACCCAGCGCTTCCTTTTCGTGCATGAGAAGTTCTTTGTGGTCCCATTCTCCCACCTCGGGAGGAGCGGCGGCGCCGTGCATGTTAGCGCTTCGAGTGCCCGTATCCAGACCTTCCAGCAGACTGACCTGACTGCTGGCCCTAGATTTGCGGAGCTTCTGGGCAAAATTCATAGTCTCCTCATAACTGCTGAAGAGAGCTCGCCTTTTATGCCCTAGGGAGTCAAAGGCCCCGCATTTGATGAGACTTTCAAGGACCCGCTTGTTTACCCGCCGCAGATCTACCCGCTGGCTGAAATCCTCGAAGGACGGATATTTCTCTCCTTTCTTCCGGGCTTCAATGATTGCTTCCACCGCCCCTACTCCGACATTTTTCACCGCCGCCATCCCAAAGCGGATGTGGCCGGATGAGGCGGTAAAGTCACTCAGAGACTCGTTGATATCCGGTGGCAGGACGTTTATCCCCATATCCTTGCAACTGTTGATATACCGGATTACTTTGTCACGGTTGTCTTTTTCGCTGGTCAGCAGGGCAGCCATGAACTCTTCGGGATAGTGGGCCTTCAGATAAGCGGTTTGATAGGAAATCATCGCATAGGCGGTGCTGTGCGATTTGTTGAAACCATATTCCGCAAATTTATTCATCTGTTCCCAGATGCGGGTTGCCTTCTCTTCGGGAATGTGATTCTGTTTGGCCCCGGCAAGAAATTTCGGCATCTCCTTGTCCATCTGCGCGACCATCTTTTTGCTCATGGCCTTGCGCAACGTATCCGCCTCGGCCATGGTGTAGCGGCCAATGGCGCTGGCAATCTGCATAACCTGTTCCTGGTAGAGAATGACGCCGTATGTTTCCCTCAAGATATCCTTGAGTTGCGGCAGTTCATAGGTGATTTGTGTTTTCCCCAGTTTACGGGAAATAAAGTCGGGAACCATACCCATAGGTCCCGGACGATAGAGGGCAATCAAGGCAATGATATCTTCTATGCAGTCCGGCTTCATACCGGTTAGAATCTCCCGCATCCCCGAACTTTCCAATTGAAAAATACCATCGGTGTTGCCCCGCTGCAGGAGCTCATAAGTTGCTTGATCGTTGAGGGGTAACTTGTCGATATCAATATCAACTCCCCTGCCCTCTTTGATCATCTGAAGGGCGTTTTTGATCACTGTCAAGGTCTTGAGACCCAGGAAATCAAATTTCGTCAGCCCTACCGACTGGATGTCATTCATCGAAAACTGAGTGACCACATCTTCTTTGCTGCCTTTATAAAGAGGTACGCGATTTACCAGCGGCACATCGGAAATCACGACACCGGCCGCATGGGTCGAGGAATGGCGGTTCAATCCCTCCAGGGCCCGCGAATAGGTCAGGAGCTTCTGAATGCGCTCGTTTTTTTTGGCCTCTTCCTTGAGGCGCGGCTCCATCTTTATCGCATCGTCAAGAGTAATGTTCAGCACATTGGGAATCATTTTCGCGATGGCGTCGACCTCGCCATAGGGGATATTCATGGCCCGGCCGACATCCCTGATAACCCCTTTGGCCAGCATCTTTCCGAAGGTGATTATTTGCGCAACATTATCGCTGCTGTACTTTTCCGTTACATAGCGGATAATCTCATCCCGTCGCTCCTGGCAGAAGTCGATATCAATGTCGGGCATGCTCTTGCGGTCCGGGTTTAGGAAGCGTTCAAAGAAGAGACCGTAACGAATTGGATCGATGTTGGTTATTCCAATGGCGTAGGCTACGAGACTGCCCGCCGCCGAGCCACGGCCCGGGCCGACGGGTATCTTCTGCTCTTTTGCGTAATTGACAAAATCGGCCACAATGAGGAAATATCCTGCAAATCCCATAGATTTGATCATGGCCAGTTCCTCTACGAGGCGCTTTTCGTATTTGCGGGTAATTTCCGAGTCTCCGGCAGGATTGATTACCGGGGCTAGACGGGCGAGTCCCTTTTTGGCGATTTTTCCTAGATGCTCGTCGAGGCTCTGATCATTATCGAGTTTGACATGGGGAAGATAAAACTGACCGAACTCAAGAGTGAGATTGCATTTTTCCGCTATGGCAATGGTGTTTTCAATCGCCGAGGGACAGTATGAAAACAGGGCCATCATCTCCTCCGGAGAGCGGAAGAAGAACTGGTCCGATTGAAATTTCATTCGATTCGGGTCTTCAATGGTTTTCCCGGTCTGGATGCATAAGAGAATTTCGTGGGCCTCGGAATCGGCCTGGTTGAGGTAATGGCAGTCATTCGTGGCTACCAGGGGGATGGACAGCTTTCTGCTTATCTCCATCAATCCTTCGTTGGCGATCTTCTGTTCGGGAAGACTATTCTCCATTATCTCCAGGTAGAAATTTTCCGCTCCAAAGATGTTACGGTATTCTTCCGCCGCTTTCAGCGCCCCCTCAGAGTTTCCCTTGAGGATGTGATCGGCAATTTCACCATGGAGACAGGCGCTCATACCGATGAGACCTGCATGGTGCTGGCGGAGAAGCTCCTTATCTACCCGGGGACGGTAATAATAACCTTCAAGATATCCTGCCGACGATAATTTCAACAGATTTTTGTAGCCCTCCATGTTCTTAACGAGGACAACGAGATGGCGGGAAGTTTCACCTATTCCCTGGGAACTTTTTTCATGACGGCTGCGGGGGGCAACATATATTTCGCTGCCGATTATGGGTTTGATACCGTAACGATAGGCATGCTGATAAAAATCGATGGCCCCGAACATATTGCCGTGGTCGGTCATGGCCACGGCGGGCATATGATGTTCTTTTGCCTTCTTCAGCAGATCATCGATGCGGATGGTTCCGTCTAAAAGACTGTACTGGGTATGGACGTGGAGATGGACGAAATCAGCGTGTTTCATGCTAATCCAGCCAGTAGTTGGGCGCTTCCTTGGTGATGATTACGTCGTGGACATGGCTTTCACGAAGTCCGGCGGAGGTGATACGAACAAAAGTAGCTTTTTTATGCATCTCCGCGATGGTGCGGCAGCCAAGATAACCCATGCCGGCTTTCAAGCCGCCGACAAGCTGGTAGATACTTGCAGACAGCGAACCCCGGAATGGAACCCGTCCCTCTATGCCTTCAGGAACCATTTTAAGGTTGCTTTCAATGTCATCCTGGTAGTAACGGTCCCGACTGCCTAATTTCATGGCCTCGAGGGAGCCCATGCCTCTATACACCTTGTAACTGCGACCCTGAAAAAGGATGGTTTCACCGGGACTTTCCTCGGTGCCGGCAAAGAGCCCGCCGATCATAACCGTGCTGGCTCCGGCCCCAAGGGCCTTGGCGATATCGCCGGAAAACTTGATGCCGCCGTCGGAGATAACGGGAATCCCTTTTTGTGAACAAAATTTATGAGTTTCGCGGATCGCCGTCATTTGCGGGACGCCTACACCGGCGACAACTCTCGTGGTGCAGATAGAACCGGGACCGACCCCAACCTTTACGGCATCCACCCCGGCCTCGATCAATGCCTTCGCCCCTTCCACGGTGGCGACATTACCGGCAATAAGCTCGCAGGCCGGAAATACCCTCTTTGTTTCCCGAATGGCAGTGATAACCCCTCTGGAATGACCATGGGAAGTGTCGATTACAATCACATCGACGCCTGCGGAAATAAGCGCCTGCACCCGCTCCTCGCGATCAATAATGCCTACGGCGGCGCCGACGCGCAAACGCCCCAGGGAGTCTTTGCTCGCGTTGGGATATTTACGGATTTTTTCAATATCTTTGATGGTTATCAGCCCCTTGAGATTATATTCGTCGTCGACGACGAGGAGCTTTTCAATCCGGTGTTTATGAAGGAGTTTCTTTGATTCTTCCAAAGAAATGCTTGAAGTAACCGTTACCAGATGATCCTTGGTCATCACGTTTCCTACGGGCTGTTCCAGATTCGTCTCGAAACGGAGATCACGGTTGGTCAATATCCCCACCAACCGCTTACCTTTAACGACGGGAACCCCGGAAATGTGGTATTCATTCATTAGATTCAGGGCATCCTGAACCTTCTGTTCCGGTCCGATAGTTATGGGGTCGACGATCATCCCGCTTTCCGATTTCTTTACCTTATCGACTTCAATCATCTGCCTTTCAATGCTCATGTTACGGTGAATGATGCCGATTCCACCTTCCTGAGCCATGCAGATGGCCGTTTTGGATTCCGTTACCGTATCCATGGCGGCGCTGAGGATTGGTATCCTAAGGGTGATATTGTTGGTTAGACTTGTTGATGTATCGACGTCTTTCGGCAATATGGATGATTCTGCCGGAACAAGGAGCAGGTCATCAAATGTCAGGGCCTCTTCGATATGATCCGACAGCATTGAAGATACCTCCATTGGTTTGGTTTATTATAAAGATTTAGTTTCAATATTATAGTGTTGTCCGTCAACCTTCAAGTAAAAGATCTCTTGGACTTCATCATGTTCGATATGTTCGGCAAGCTGATAATAGGCCGCTCTTGAGAAGCGGGCTCTGAATGAATTTTCCCTTATCCGGCAATACATGACATTTTCGGGACCGATCCAAAGGGTGCGGGGATCAAGCACTTCTCTTGTCTCATCGCAGAGCAGAAGGTTTATTCCCTTTCCGTTGCCGTTTTCCGACCTTGTGTAATCAACGGCTTTTACAATATAGGCCGCATCTTCGACATCAACGTAGCAGTGGTCATCGGGAAGCACGATAACATATCTTCCCGTTTCATCGCGATGCAAGTTCTTATAAAAATAATTGACAAATTCTCTCCGAAACATTTCGGCGCCCTGGTAATACCAGACGCCCTCTTTATCGATTCTGATGTTACACGGGGGGGTGTTTTCCTGCTCCTTCAAAGTACTCCTCATTATTAAAAACCGCTTCTGCTGTCAAGCAACAGGGTTACCGGGCCATCGTTGATCAGATCGATCTTCATCATGGCCTGAAATTCCCCCGTCCCGACTTTATCTATCTTCCCCATACTTTTGACTACGAAGTAATCGTATAGCTTTCTCGCATTTATCGGCTCTTCGGCCTGATAAAACGAGGGTCTTCTCCCTTTACGGCAATCCCCGAGGAGAGTAAACTGCGAAATGACCATGAACTCTCCATTTGTATCGAGGAGGGACAGGTTCATCTTTTCCTCGGAGTCTTCAAATATTCTCAGGTTGATGATTTTGTCAACGAGATAATCGGCGTCCTTCGTCGAGTCTCCCTTTTCAACTCCGACGAAGGCAACGAGTCCCTGCTGGATACTTGATATTGTTTTACCGCCTACAGCAACGGCGGCCCGCTCAACCCTCTGGACGACTGCCCGCATCATACTTTCCCGACTTTCGATGGATCGGGATGTTAGCAGCAAACAACATCGCCTTCAAGTCTTTTATTGTCATGCCGGCAAATATTTGCTAATCGAAACCCGATGAGTCAGCGCATCTTATTGATCAACCCCTGGATAAACGATTTTTCCGCCTACGATTTCTGGATGAAGCCCATAGGCTTGCTATATATGGCCTCCTATCTGCGGGAAAACGGCCTGGAGGTGCAATTCCTAGACTGTCTTGAGAGCGGCGTTCTCGACGGTATTTCTCCCGGAGAAGTCAAAAGGCCGGCAAGAAAATCAGGGGGGCACGGCAAGTTAGTAAGGGAAAAAATTGCCAGGCCGGAGGCCATTGCCGGCACGCAAAAACCATATCATCGCTATGGACTTCCACACCATATCTTGAAGCGAATTCTCAAGAGGACGGAAAAACCACGCCTCATCATGATTACCTCCATGATGACTTACTGGTATCCGGGCGTCTTTGACGTCATTTCCCTGGTTAAGGATATTTTCCCCGGCGTGCCGGTTATTCTCGGCGGGATCTATGCGACCCTTTGCTCCGACCATGCCCGGACCGCCGGGGCGGATCATGTCCTTCCCGGACCGGGCGAACAAAATATTCCCTTTATCGTAAAAGATATCCTTGGAGAGACTGTCCGTTACGTTCCTGACGAACATGATCTCGATCATCTCCCCTACCCTGCTTTCGATCTGCTGCCGGCGCCGGAACAGGTTCCTCTTCTCACCTCCCGCGGCTGTCCGTTCCGTTGTCCCTATTGTGCATTCAGGCTGCTCAATGATAGCTATAACAAACGGGATCCGATTGAGGTCGTCAATGAGATGGTCCACTGGCAGGAGAGGCTCGGATTAAGAAATTTTTCTTTTTATGACGATGCCCTGCTCAGCGATCCGCAACGAATGGCTATCCCCATGCTCTCAGAGATTATCCGCAGGAAACTGGACTGTCATTTTCATTGTCCCAACGGCCTTCACATCCGCGAGATTACCCCTGAGATAGCCCGCCTGCTCTATCGGGCAGGATTCAAAACCATCCGTTTCGGGTTGGAAACAACTCACGGGCAACGGCAACAGGAACTGGGCGGCAAGGTTGACAACTCTGCCTTCGAGAGGGCGGCAGCCTATCTACAAGAAGCCGGTTATGGAGTAAATGAGATCGGTGTCTATCTCCTCTGCGGACTGCCCGGTCAAACAGCCGGAGAAATCAGGGAAAGCATCCTTTATGTTCATTCCCGGGGAGCCAGACCAATTCTCGCCGAGTATTCACCCATACCCGGAACGTTGTTATGGGAAGACGCCTGCCGCGCATCTTCCTATCCCCTGGCAGCAGAACCGCTGTATCACAACAATTCCCTCCTCCCCTGTGCAAGCCCCACTCTGACCATAGAAACTTACCATGCTTTGAAGGGACTGACGAGACAACCTTAAACAACAGAGAGATTATTAAATCCCGCTCGAAAGATGCGTGGACACAATGGCGAAATTTACGTATATATAACCAGGGAGGGAAACGACATGAAACGCTATTTTTTGGCTCTTTTGGTTTTGTTAGCCCTGATTTCTTTTCAGGCTTATCAACCGTCTCATGTATTAGCCGGTGTATCATCGGTTTCATTGTCCATTAATAAATCTATTGTTGCACCAGGGGAGGAATTTACGGTTTCTTTTTCCGCAAGTCCAGCCCTACCCGAAAATGCCTGGATTGGCATTGTACCATCGAATATCCAGCATGGCAGTGAGACGGTAAACGATCAGCATGATCTGACCTATCAATACATACAGCGGCGGACGAGCGGCACCATGGTGTTCAAAGCCCCGACTACGCCCGGTTCCTTTGATATCCGGTTTAATGATACAGATAATAACGGCTTGGAACTCGCATTTGTATCATTTACCGTCACGGCACAGGCTCCCGCTTATCCTCCTGCAATTTCTCAAAATGAAGCATCCCTCCGCTTAGATAAAAACACTTACAGGCCGGGGGAACCAATAAAGGTCTATTTCACTGCCCCGTCGCATTATGCAGCCAATGCCTGGGTTGGTATCATCCCGTCGCAAATCGCTCATGGCAGCGAGGCTCTAAACGATCAGCATGACCTGACCTATCAATACGTGAGCAAGCGAACATCCGGTGAGATGAACTTTAATGCACCAATAAAGCCTGGAAACTATGATTTTCGGATGAATGACACGGACAATAACGGCAGGGAAGTGGCCTCCATATCCTTCTTTGTCTATTAGGGCAGGCATACGGTTGCAATAAATTTGCATGCATGCTTCTTGAGAGCTCCTTAACGCCGGATAATTGAAATTGTGAGGTCATAGAAATCATGGATAACAGGATAGATCGTCGATGCTTTTTGAAGGCCGGAAGTTTTGCCACCATCTGTGCCGGAACGTTAGCGGTGCGTTTTTCACTCCCCGAGCTTTCATTTGCCGGGGATAAACGGATCGCTGTTGTCCCAAAGACAACTCAATCCTTCTCAATGAAAGAAATTTTGCACAACAAAGCCAGCGCTCTTTTGCATCTTGAGACGGGACCGGGTTTGGGGTGTACCGAACCGGCGGCAATTGGATTGTCGGCAGCGGCAGCGGCTTCACTTTTAAAAGTTAAGAGTTTTGATGCCATTGAGGTAACAACGGACCCAAATATCTACAAGAACGCCATGGGGGTTATTATTCCCGGTTCCGGCGGCGAATGCGGCATTTCCCTTGCTGCGGCAATGGGAGCGACTGCCGGAGACCCCGGCCTAAAGCTTCAAGTATTTGCTCACATTGAGCCACAGGGGTTGGCGCTGGCCAAGAATCTTATCAGTGAAGGAAAGGTAACAACCGGCATGTCGAAAGACAGCCCGGGCCTGTATGTCCGCACAGTCATCCGCTCTTCGGGTCATCGCGCCGAAGCCGTCATCACCGGTCAACATGACCATATCGCCTCGCTCAGCCTTGACGGCAGGCCGCAATACGGACATCCCCTCCTCAGCGCTGCCGCTAAACAGGAGGGGAACATATCAGATCTGGAATCCTGGCTTGTATCCCTTTCCCTAGAGGAAATGATCTCTCTGTTGGACAGCCTCGATGAAGCCGATCTTTCCTACATCCGGGAAGGCATCGACATGAACTGCAAGTTAGTGGAATACGGCATGAGCAACGCTCCCGGCTTGGGCGTCGCCGCAGCGCAGAATCGCCTGATCCGGCAGGGACTCCTCTCAAAAGACATGGCCACATGGGCGGGAGTGATGGCTGCGGCGGGTGTGGACTCTCGAATGGGAGGCGCCATGCTGCCGGCGATGACCCTTGCCGGAAGCGGAAATCAAGGCATAACGTCAGGCATCCCCATATGGACCGTCGCCGAGTTCACCGGGAACCGGGACCGCCGGCTTGTATGCCGGTCCGTTGCCTTGAGTTACCTGATCACCTGCACCATCAAGGCACATGCGGGAAGACTCAGCGCTCTGTGCGGCAGCGGTGTCGCCGGCGGGGCGGGTGTGGCGGCAGGAGTCGCCTATCTTCGCGGGGGCGGAGTGGAGCAGATTGGTGGCGCGATAAAGAATCATCTGGAAACCTTCGCAACGATCATTTGTGACGGCGCCAAGACAAGTTGCGCCCTTAAACTCGGCGAAGCCTCTTCCGCCGCCGTCAAAAGCGCTCTCCTGTCCCTTCAGGGCACTGTGGTCAAATACCGGGATGGATTCATCGACAACAGCACGGAAAAGACCATGCTTAATTTAGGACGGCTTTCGCGGGAGGGGTTGTCCCGCATGGATCCCGTAATTCTTGATATCATGTTAAAAAAGCAGGCATAACAGGTTAATTCAAGGGAATATGCGTAGAGCAGCGCTACTTGCGTTCTTGCTGATCACGGTTTTGGTCTCCGTTTCGTTTGCCGAGACCAAAACATATACGGTGACGGTACGCCAGCTTTTCGGGGGCGGTCAGTCCCCGGATTCGGCGGCGGTGTCGGCCGTGACCAGGGCAAAGCGCGAAGCCCTGGAACAGGCTGGAACCTACCTTGAATCCATGACCCTGGTCCGCGATTCGGCCGTAGCCGCTGATGAGATCATGGCCCTGTCGGCCGGGCTTCTGAAAACCGATATTATAGCACGCAAAAACATTATGGAAGGGGACTTGTTCGGTATCGAGGTCACCGCGCGAGTGAACGTGGACACGGCCGTAATGGAGGTCCGCGTCAAAGCGCTGCTTGCGGACCGGGGCAGTCTGGAGGAAATCAAGAAGCTCAAGGTCCGCGAACGGGATTTGCTTGATCGCGTGCGCGAGCTTGAAATCAAAAACTCGGCGATGCTGAAATCACCGGATAAGAGCGCGGAAAAGGACCTCTCCCGGGCTTTTGGCGAGACTTCCGCCGAGCTTGAAGACGTGGGTCGCCTTCTGGATGCTAAGATCGCGTCAATTGCCCGGGACATCGCCGAGATTAAGCAGGCCACGACCCGCATCGAGAAGTCGCAGGAGAAGATGGCCCGGTCTCTGGAGAAGATCAGCAACGGCTTCGATGAACTGGCCAGACAAGGCGGCATTATCACCTCCCCCAAAACCCCCGAGGAGTTTTACAGCAACGCCCGCATCTTTGAATTGCGCGGCGATTACGGCAACGCCCGGCGGGCGTACATGGAGTATTTCCGTTTCGACCTGGATTATGTCGATCCCCATGTCAGGTTCCAGACCTTCTTAAAAGTTCAGGAGGGTCGTGAAGGAGCGCGCGAGGTTTATGAATACATCGGGAAACAGGGGAAAAGTTTTGTCGTCCCCTTTGTTTCCCTCCTTTTGCTGGACCGCGAGGCCAGGGTGCGCGGTCTTGAGGAGTTCGCCCGCAAAAGACCCGACTTCGGACCCGTTTATTATGAATTGTCCAGGGATTATTCCGAGGCGAGGCTGCCTGGTCGGGGCATTGGGGACAAGCGCCGGGAAAAGGATTATCTGGATAAATTCATGGCCGCGTACAAGGATGGTCGCTTTGTTCGCTGGTTTATCGACAAGGCAATGGTGGCCGAGTATTTGGCCGACTCGGAAAAGCGTTTTGCCGAACTTGGAGCCACCCCGACCTCACTCATGGAAAAGCCGGTCAGCGTCAACTGGATGAAGTCGAACGCCGGTTGGTCGGCGACTATGATCATTGCCGAGCCCGCCCTCGAGGTCTTCTACCGCCTCGATTCAGAGTCGTCTTTTAGAAGCACGGGATTCACTCAGATCATGCATCCGCAGACGGGCAAGCCTATGCCCGTCATGTTCACGAGTTTTCCTTTCACAGGCAAGCCGCTTAAATTATGGGTGAAGTACAAGGACCGCCAGGGGCGGGAGATGGGCCCCTGGGCATTTCTCCTCGATCCCGGCGGCGAGTCCGGACGCGGGGACAAGGGCATCCTGGAAATGACCAAGACGAGTTGGATTTCTTTTCGCGAATTCGAGGGCAAGACACTGGTCTATTTTACCCATCTGATGTCTTGGCGCGGCGGCATCAGCCGTATTTATTACGGTGTAGACAAGGAGACCCCGGATAAAGAGTTTCTGTTCCCGCTCCACAAAGGGGCGGGAACAGCCCTGATAACGGAGGACGTGCCGGTTTATGTCGAGGTTCCATCGGGGGTCAAGTTCGTCACGGTGCGGGTCGTATATTTCGATCAGACAAGATCGGATGTGGTCACGTTCGCGAAAAGCGAATAATGTGGGTTCGCTAAAACAATCAAAAGTGTTTTCTGGAAATCCCTCTGGCTGCGATGATACCTGAGATCCCTGCTCCAACAATACCGCGACTCTTCCCTGTACCGTCGCCGGCCACAAAAATACCCTGGACATTCGTTTCAAGGTTTCTATCCGTAACAAAGTGCGTATCGAAGAACTTGATCTCCGGTGCATATAGCAGCGTCGATGGGTGAAGAATCCCCGGCACTATCTTGTCAAGTTTTTTCAGTGATTCCCATAGATTGTCGATGATACGGGCGGGCAAGCCCAGGGTTATATCCCCGGGTACCGCATTATACGTCGCTTTACACATCATAAAATGACGGGTTGCGCTGTTGAATGTTGATCTGGAGCTTCTTCTCCCTTCCCGGAAGTCCCCCACCCTCTGAACGATAGGTTTACCTCCCCCCAAGAGAAAAAATTGTTTGGCGATCATATGCCCAAACTCGGTCGTATCGGAAAAGGGCTCGGTTAAAGCAACGGTATTGATTAAGGCGAAATTGGTATTCCCTGTTTTTCGCCCGGAGAGGGCGTCGCCGTTTACCAGCTTGAATTCTCCATAGTTCTCCACCCGAACCCGCCCTCCCGGGTTGGTGCAGAAAGTCCTTACCTTATCTCCGTGACGCGTCGTATGGAAAATGAATTTGGGATCGTAGACGACATCTGTAACGGCATCGTAATACTTTCTGTTTAATTCAAGCCGGATTCCCACATCAATGGGACCGAAATTATGGTGAATGTTTAATTTAGCGGCTACATCTCGGAACCAGTAGGCGCCGCTGCGTCCGGGAGCGGCAAGAACGACTTTCGTGGCATGGCAAACATTTTTGAGATTATGAGTGCAAAAGACATGATATGAATCGTCATCATGCTTGACGATGGAGGTTACCGCCGTACCGAGCAGGAATTCTGTTTTTTTCAGGTGATTCCGCAAATATTCGACGGCTAATTTGCCATTATCCGTTCCCCAATGCCATTGTTCCGGGGCAATAAATTGAGCGCCATGCTCTTTGGCAGTGTTCCCGATTGCCTTGATCTCTTCATTTTTATCGGTAAATGTTACCTGTTGACACTGAGGAAATTTGATGAAGACCTGCCTGATTTCTTCCATCAGTGACTGTGCTTCATCACGATCGATTTGAAGTTCATCCAGATCAATGCCAACTCGATAGTCAAAATTAAGTTTGCCGTCGTTTAGCAGCCCCCCGGCCGAATAAGGGCATCTATCAATAATGGCGATCCTGTCTATACCCTGTCGCTCAAGCCACATCGCTGCAAACAGACCCGCAGGGCCAGATCCAATAATCAGTACATTATATGAATTCATAATCCATTTTATTCCTTGCACCTTTTTAGCATAATATTTCACAGTTCCGCTACCTCAAATCGCTGATATGGATGAGATTAAGAATTTATAGCGTAAATCGAATGCTTCTTGATTAACTCCCTCTAAAATTGTAAGATGTACCAATGGATACAAAACAGCTTGCAGTCTCGTGGTTATGGTGGTTGAAGCTCCTTGTGATCGGAGGAGTTTCTCTTCTCTTGCTGGTGCTGGGTATAAACACCCTCCTTGGCGCCTATCTTCTTAAAAATCCTCTTGAATTTATTATGCTCTTTTTTTCGGCTTCCTTCATGATCCTGCTGGGTCTAACCGGATTGATATATCCCGCATGCAGAATTCATGCGTTCCTCAAAGATGACGGCAAATCTTAAAAATAGACGAAAAAAAAGGCTTCATATTGCTTTTCTCCCCCTGTTTCTTCTGCTGATATTCTTTAGAGCGCCCTCTTCATTCGCCATGGAAGAAACAAGTCTGGATAAGCGTGTCCAGGCCTTCACCATGAAGAACGGGATCCGCGTTCTTATCCTGGAAAGGCATATCAGCCCTACCGTCTCCTTCTATATCCGCTTACGTGCCGGGGCGGTGGATGAAATAGAAGGTAAGACCGGCCTTGCTCACCTCCTGGAACACATGATGTTCAAGGGAACAAAAACCATCGGTACAAAAAATATTCGCAAGGAAAGGGACCTGCTTACCGAAATCAGCAAAACCGGTGATCACCTGGACCGGGAAAGAGCAAAGGGAGATAAGGGGGACAGAAAACTAATTGGAAAGCTGGGAGAACGGCTGGCAGCATTGCAGAAAAGCCATCGTCGGTGGTATCAATCCAATGAAATCGACCGGATCTATAACGAAAATGGCGCTGTCCATATCAATGCTTCAACGGGACAGGATATGATCACCTATCACGTCAGCCTGCCTGCGAACAAAGCCGAACTTTGGGCAAGGATCGAATCGGACCGCATGAGTAACCCGGTTTTTCGCGAATTCTACCAGGAGCGCGACGTAGTCTTGGAAGAGAGAAGACAACGAACCGATTCGGATCCGGATGGACAATTGTATGAAAAGTTCACTGCCGCCGCCTTTATGGTTCATCCCTATCGTCGCCCCGTCATCGGTTGGGCGAATGACATTTCCTTTCTGTCAATGAAGGATCTGGAAAAGTTTTTTTTATGGACCCATGCTCCCCAGAAAATGGTGATTACCGTTGTTGGCGATGTTGAGGCGGCGAAGATCCGTCGCCTGATCGAGACCTATTTTGGCCGCATCCCCGCGCGTCCCTCCCCTCTTCGCCATGAAACGACGGAACCGACACAGAGAGGAGAGAAACGGATTATCGTCCGTTTCGACGCCAATGAACAACTTGCGATCGGCTACCACAAACCTGCCCTTCCCTCCCAGGATGATTACCGATTAGACCTGATCGAGGCGATTCTTTCCCGGGGTCGGACATCGCGCTTTTACAAAACTTTGGTCGAAACCGAGGGCCTTGCGGAAAGCATAAGCGCCGTCAATGGATTGCCGGGATCAAGGTATCCGAACCTGTTCGGAATTTTTGCTACGGTTCGCAATCCTCACAAGGTGGATAAACTCGCCGGGGCCATCGACAAAATGATCGACGAGCTGAAAAAGGAGCCCATAAAGAATGAGGAACTCCGCAAAGTAAAAAACCAGATACAAGCGGATTTTATCAAACGTCAAAATTCCAATGAGGGGCTTGCCAGTATGCTTTCTTATTACGAGACGCTTCTGGGCGACTGGCGCTATATAGTGAACTATGGGAAAAAAGTGGAAAGCATCGGACCCGAGGAGCTCAGAGAGGCGGCAAACCGCTATCTGGTCCCGGATAATCGTACCATCGCAATTATAAAAAAGAACTGATGAGCAAGCATTCCTTCCCCCGGATTATCAATATTCTTGTCATTACTTTTCTTATCGGCCTTAATTTCGGCCTGACCGAAACTTTGAGCGCCGCACCGTTCACTCTCCCCAAACCCGCCAAACTCACTTATGGTCCCCTCAACTTCGCTCCCCCTCAGCCATTCCGGTTCACACTGCCGAATGGTCTTAGCGTCTATATCCTTGAAAATCGGGAGTTGCCCGTCGTCAAGCTGACGCTCATCGTTAAATCAGGGACCATGTACGACCCTCCCGGGAAAGAAGGCGTCTCGGAAATGACGGCATCCGTCATGCGCACCGGAGGAACCTTGAAAATGACCCCCCAGGCCCTCGATGAGAGCCTTGATTACTATGCCGCTACTATCGAACCGGGAACGGGGCTTGAACAGACACAGTGGTCTGTCTTTGCTTTAAAGAAAGACTTTGAAAAGGTCTTGGGTATTTTTTCCCAGCTTCTTCAGGAACCGCTTTTTGACGAGAATCGCTTAAAGCTCGGCAAAGATCTCAAAAGTGAGGAAATCCGCCGCCTTCCCGATGATCCGCAAAGCTGGGCCTTTAAGGAATTCAACCGGTTGCTTTACGAGGGCAATCCCCGGGGAAGGCTCCCTACTCTCACGACTATCAAGAACATTCAAAAGACCGACCTGGTCGAATGTCATCGGCGTCACTATGCCCCGGATAATATGATCATGGCCTTATCAGGAGATATTAGCCGGGAAGATGCAGAAGTCCTCGTCCGTAACTCCTTTGGTAACTGGCAGGCCAAGTGCAGGATTGAGCAAGTGGCAGCTCCATTCAAGCCATTTCACCGTGGCAGCTATTATCTCGTCAAGGATACGCCGCAAACGGTCATCGTTACCGGTCAACCCGGACCCAAAAAGGGCTCTGACGCCTATTACGCCTTCAATCTCATCGATTTTGTCCTGGGAAGCGGCGGTTTCCGTTCCCGAATTTTCCAGGATGTGCGCACCAACAGGGGTCTTGCCTACTCTACGGGGAGTTTCTATCGGGGAAGATACGATTACGGAGTTTTCGGGGCTTATGCCATGACCAAATCGTCATCCGCACCGATAACACTCCAGTTGATTCGGGATATTATCGGGAAGGCCAAACGAGACGGCCTGACGCCGGAGGAGATTGACGGTGCAAAAAAGGCGCTCCTGAACAGCTTTATCTTTCAGTTCGATTCCTTGCACCATATAGTTACCCAGCAGGCCTTGCTTGCCTTTGACCATCTGCCTGACGATTTCCTCAACCGGTACCGCCAGCGAATATCATCGCTGACGCCCGCTGAGATACGTAACACCGCCGCCAATGTTCTCACCCCGGAAGATTCGATTACCCTGATCCTGGGCAGCGAGTCCGGTTACAGGCAAATAATGGATAAATACCCTGATTTCAAAAGGATAATGGTGAATTATGATTGACGAGCAACTATTCGATCGTGTAGCCCGGCGCATAGACGGCTATGAAATGGACATGGTCAACCTACAGATCGAGCTTACGACCATACCTGCCATCGCCCCGGAAAGCGGCGGGGACGGGGAAATGAAGAAAGCAATCTTTCTTTGGGATGTACTGGGACACCTCGGCATGACGGATCTGGAGATCATTGACGCTCCCGACGAGCGTGTATCTTCCGGGCGCCGTCCCAATATCATCGTTCGTTACCCCGGGACGGCGGCTTCATCCACAGAACAAACGTGGATCATCAGCCATATGGATATCGTTCCCCCGGGGGAATTGGGTCTCTGGAATCGAGATCCTTATCACGCCTATGTGCAGAACGGGCATATTATCGGCCGCGGCGTCGTGGATAATCAGCAGGACCTGGTCGCCTCCCTTTACGCCTTGAAGGCATGCCTCGATGAAGGCGTACAGCCGGTAAGAGCTCCCGGATTGGTCTTCGTATCCGACGAAGAAACGGCAAGCCGCTGGGGGATGGCATATCTGCTCCAGCATGAACGGAATCCCTTTCGAAAAACAGACCTGGTCTGTGTACCCGATTCGGGCAATGAAGATGGAACCATGATTGAAATCGCCGAAAAGAGCATCCTCTGGGTTCGTTTCCGAACCCTTGGGAAACAATGCCACGGCAGCAAGCCATACCTCGGGATAAATGCCTTTCTGGCCGCCTCGCACCTGACGGTGCGCCTGTACGCGCAACTCCATGAACGGTTCCCGCAGACCGATCCCCTTTTCGATCCCCCCCTGAGCACCTTCGAACCGACGCGAAAAGACGCTAATGTTCCTAATGTAAATACCATCCCCGGAGAAGATAGCTTTTATTTGGATTGTCGGATATTGCCCCTCTATGATCTGTCCGTGGTCAAGGAGGTAATGCGGGAAGTTGCGGACTCGATCGAGAAAGAATTCGGGGTGACCATCGAGATCTCTTCGGTTCAGGAGGTTCAGGCCCCGGAGGCGACAGATCCCCAAAGCCCCATTGTAACAGTCCTTAAGGACGCCATTGACCGGGTCTATGGCGTCCGGGCCACCCCCCAAGGCATCGGGGCCGGGACTGTTGCCGCCTATCTGCGCCGCGACGGCTATCCTGTCGCCGTCTGGTGCCGGACAACGCCGACCGCCCATCAGCCCAATGAAAGCTGCCTGATTGCCAACATGATCGGCAATGCGAAGGTGTTTGCCCATCTTTTTCTGCAAAAGTGAGGTGTTGATTACATCACTATGGGAAAATGAAATTAGAGGCCCGTCCGCTGTGTAAAGGAGGGTTTGCATTTGCTTGGCGGACGTGATAGCGTAAGCGTCAAGTTAGCGAAGGCTTTACATATAACCGCATATATTTAAGAGATAACTTGAAAGCGAAGATTCAGGATACAAACTCAGAGAATCTCCATTTTCCCGACAATGTCCTCCTCAGGAATTTGCTCGGGGAACATGACAAGCATCTCAAACAGATAGAAAAGCTTGCTCCCGTTTGCGTGCGGGCCAGAGGGAATGTGTTGTCCATAGCCGGAGAAGAGACGGCGGTCAATTTGGTCAAGAATCTCCTCGTCCAGTTGTATGCCCTTTTAGAGAAGGGCTATCCCCTTTTTTCCCAGGATATAGACTACGCCCACCGTATCCTGTCCGAAGACGGCACCGTCAGCCTGGAAAAGATCTTCCTCGACAAGGTTTTCATATCCTCTAAAAAGAGACTTATCACTCCCAAGAGCATCGCCCAGAAACTCTATATCGACGCCATCAGAAATTATGACATGGTCTTCGGGATCGGACCTGCCGGAACAGGCAAAACATACCTGGCGATGGCGATGGCCGTGGCAGCCCTCCTGGAAAAAAAAGTCTCCCGCATTGCCCTCGCCAGACCGGCCGTGGAAGCGGGCGAAAAGCTCGGCTTCCTGCCCGGCGATCTTGCCGAAAAAGTCAATCCTTACCTCAGACCCCTTTATGACGCTTTATTTGACATGATGGACGTCGACAAGGCTACCGCCCTCATGCATAAAGGGATCATCGAGGTAGCGCCCCTGGCGTTTATGCGGGGACGTACCTTGAATGACGCCTTCGTTATTCTCGATGAGGCCCAGAACACGACCTCCGAGCAGATGAAGATGTTTCTGACCCGCCTCGGCTTCGGTTCCAAGGCGGTCATTACCGGCGATGTCACTCAGATCGATCTGCCCACGGAAAAGACATCCGGCCTGATCGAAGCGGAAAAGATCCTCCGTAAAAGCGACAGCATCGCTTTTGTTCATTTCTCAGAACTCGATGTAGTCAGGCATCCCCTTGTTCAGGAGGTTATCAGGGCTTACAATCATCTCGACCGCTCGCGAAAAAGCGCTAGGGAGCGAGGTATCTCGTCATGACCAGCGTGAAGGCGATTACGGAAAAGCATTTACCGCTCTGGAAAAAGTGGTTTGCCCAACCGGATAATATCCCGGCAATTTGCAGAAATCACCGTTTCCAGCGCTGGTTTTTGCTTGTCTCCTTAAGTCTGATGTTTGCTTTTTTGCTCTCGCCCACGGTTCCAGTATCACGGCCGGAATATAAGATCGGTGCCATCGCCAATAAAAATATCAAGGCTGACCGCGATTTTCTCGTTGAAGAAAAGGCATCGACGGACTTGAAAAGGATCGAGGCGGCAAAATCTGTACCTTCTGTATTCGATTATGACGACCAAATGGCAGTTCAGATCCGGGGCGGCCTCATGAAAGCCTTTCTTGCCGTTCAGGAGAGCAGGCAAAGGACAACCACGGATGATGATGATATCCCAACGGGTGTTACGGCTGTCAAGGAAGAAAGAAAACCCGGGATATTTGAAAAATCCCTCGAAATCAGCCTCTCCGGCGAAGAGTTGGCTATTTTGGAACAGCGTGAATTTTCCTCATCCCTGGCGGAGAAGATCTCTTCTCTGATTTTGGATGTTTACCGTGACCGGATGATCACCAACGTCGTTTTTTCTCCACCTGAACAGGAACGGGGCATCCTCATCAAAAATGTTCGCACCTTAACGGAACACGAGGAAAAGAACCTCACCGAAATAATAAAGATACAGGATGCTCGGGAGTTGCTGAAACAAAGGTCCAGATCAATATTTTCGGCAGTTGATCCCGAGTTGCGGAAGACTGCCGTTTCTCTTGCGGGCAAACTGTTGCAGCCCAGTCTGACTTTTAACCGCCAGACAACGGAAATGCGGCGGCGGGCTGCTATGGATGCCGTCATCCCCGTGACTTTCCAAGTTCAGAAAAATGAAATGATCGTGCGGGAGGGCGAGAAGATAACCATTACCGATCTTGATAAGATTAACGCTTTCTTCAAACAGCACAGCCAGCGGAATACATCGCTCATTGCCGGGTTTGCCGGAATGTTTTTGTTGATATTTTTCTTCGCCGCATCGTTGATGTTCCTTTCACAAAAAGGTTTATCCGCCCCTCGGAATCCGGGCGCCCAGAATCGACTCCTTATTTGCCTCACCGTAGTAATGGTTTTTCAGTTTTTATTGATAAAGGCAATAATTTTCCTTTCCGGAGCCATCCATCAATCGTTCCCGTTCTTATCTAACGAGACGATCCTTTATGCCACTCCCTTTGCTGCCGGCACACTCTTGACGGGCTACCTTTTCAGTCGACAGGTTGCCCTGCTCTTCTCGATATTTATATGTTTTCTGATTGCCTTCATGCTTCCGTCACCACAGATATACCTTCCTCTTTTTGCATTTTTGGGATTTATAATCGTTATCTACAAGGGGGATCACTATCGCAGGCGTACGGTATTTATAAGAATTGGTCTTTTCCTGGGTTTCATGAACATGGTTACCGTCCTTGCCCTGTCTCTCCTTACCGGTCAACAGGCGACTTTCGATACTCTCTATAAATTGCTGGCCGGTTTTACAGGGGCCGTAATGAGCGGTATTATCGTTGCGGGTGTCGGTCCCATCTTTGAATCTCTATTCGGATTTACGACCGACATCAGGCTCCTGGAACTCGCCAACCTCAATCAGCCGATTTTTCAGCGCATGATCATCGAAGCGCCGGGCAGCTACCATCATTCCATCATTGTCGGTTCCATGGTTGAAGCCGCAGCGGAGGCCATAGGCGCCGATTCTATTCTCTGCAAGGTGAGCGCCTATTACCATGATATCGGCAAAATGAAAAAACCGCTCTATTTCATCGAGAATCAGGGTAAGGGTGAAAACAGGCACGATAAGCTTTCTCCCCGGATGAGTTCGCTGGTAATCATCTCCCATGTCAAGGATGGATGCGAACTCGCGGCTACCTGCAAACTTGGCCGTACAATAACCGATATTATTCGGCAGCATCACGGGACGAGTCTGGTGGGATATTTTTATGAAAAGGCCAAGCGGGACAAGGAACCATCCATTAGGGCCTTGCCGGAGAGCCATTTTCGTTATCCCGGACCGCGTCCGCAAACAAAGGAGGCGGGACTTGTTCTGCTTGGGGATGTGATCGAGGCTTCTTCCCGGACCCTGGTACAGCCGACACCGTCGAGAATACAAAATCTTGTCCGCGACCGGATCGACAAGGTCTTCATGGACGGACAGCTTGACGAATGCGATTTGACCTTAAAAGATCTCAATCTGATTCAAGAGAGCTTTGTGAGGATTCTGAATGGTGTCTTTCACCACCGTGTGACTTATTACAACGACATACATGGCCAAACCAATAATGACAAAATCAAATCCCTCTATGACTATCCTAATCGAAAATCGGCAGAAAAAAATCACCATAAACCGCAGGCTGATTCGCAGTAGCCTCGTCCGCCTGCTCAATCGCCTTGGCCTTGCAGACCGGGAACTAAGCCTGCTATTGGTGGACAACGAGGAGATTCAGGAACTCAACCGTCTCTACCTCGGCAGGGATTATCCGACTAACGTCATATCCTTTGCCATGTCCGAAGGTGATTATGGCGATGTAAATCCCCAACTATTGGGAGATATTATCATTTCCGTAGAAAAAGCTTCGAGTGAAGGTGAATCCTCCGGCGCCAGTTTAAAGGAATCTCTTGATTTCCTGATGATTCACGGCCTTCTCCACCTCCTTGGCTATGATCACGAATCCGGCGATAAGGAGGAAGCCCGCCGCATGGAGGAGAAGGAAAATGAACTCTTCCTATATCTCAATAGAAAGCACAGAAATGATTGAATATCCCGTATGCAAGTCAAGCCCGGCATTAGGCATCTTTGTTCTCCTTCTTTTCTCTTCACAAATGAGATCTGGTAGCCAATGGAATGAGCACAGAGGAAATCCTTAACACTTATCCTTATATCGAACCCGATGACATCAGACAATCACTTCATTACGCTGCATGGCTGGCTGAAGAGGAACTATATCCAATGGAAACAAAAACGGCATGAAATTTCTTGCCGACATGGGCATTTCCCCAAAGACGGTCTCCTTCCTTACAGTCATCCGGATCGCGTCAATATATGCCTGAATATGATCATGGATATGCATGTCG
>Ga0209749_1001267_pt1 | contig 23626 bp, 19 predicted proteins | sample EPASupsiteSAE347_FD_187267 | JGI IMG/M metagenome (GOLD analysis project Ga0209749, IMG submission 187267) | Bioremediated contaminated groundwater from EPA Superfund site, New Mexico - Sample SAE3-47 (SPAdes) (version 2) | ecosystem: Environmental > Aquatic > Deep subsurface > Groundwater >...
GGTCCGGCCTTTGAAGCGGTCATGTCCGGATCGCCATCAAGGCGGGTCGGCGTAGTGAATGGATCGGGACGCATGTCCGTGTCCGATGCGTCGGGACCTTTTCTGAACGCGGAAATCGAAGAGATGGCCGCGGCGTTTGGCGCCGGGAAGGAGTACGCATGAAACCCAGAGCGCTTGTATTGCATGCCGCCGGAAGCAACCGGGACCCGGATGCGGCGTTCGCGCTTTCCCTCGCGGGAGCGGACCCCGAAATCGTACATGTCAACGCCTTGAGGGCTGGCGAACGCAGATTCTCCGATTTCCAGCTCATGGTGATCCCCGGCGGATTTTCCTATGCCGATGCGCTCGGTGCGGGAAAGCTTTTCGCCCTCGATCTGGCTTCTTATTTCGCCGACGAGGTCGGTGAATTCGTGGCTTCAGGCAAACCCGTCATCGGAATCTGCAATGGATTCCAGACTCTGGTCAAAGCGGGCATTCTTCCGGGCATCGATCCCGTGGCGCCCGGATCGCGCAACGTAACGCTCGGCCACAACGAAAATGGACGTTTTGAATGCCGCTGGGTCGCGCTTCGCGCCGAGAAAAGTCCCTGCATCTGGACTCACGGCATCGACGAACTCGTCGTCTGCCCCGTCGCTCACGGAGAAGGGCGATTCCAGATCGCGTCAGCCGAAGCGGGAACCGCCATCGAAGCGGCGGGTCTCGTGGCTTTGCGTTATGCGAGGCCGGAAGGTTCGCCTGCGAACGGTCTTTGGCCATGGAATCCGAACGGTTCATGGTGCGATACGGCGGGAATCTGTAATTCAAAAGGTAACGTTCTGGGACTCATGCCTCATCCGGAAAACAATGTGCTTGCCGGTTCCGGCATCAGGGCATATGCGGGCGGCCGTTCCGGCGTCGGTCTTGAAATTTTCAGGAACGGCGTCGACTGCGCCGCACAGCGGTGAAAGGAGGAGCTTGATGGTGGACAGGAAAAGGATCGGAAATTCTCTCGGTTCGGCCTTCGACGGGAGCGGATTGCCCGAACGCGGCCGGCATTCCGGCAAGGTCAGGGAATGGTATTCCCTTCCCGACGGTCATCTGTTCATGGCGACGACCGACCGGCTTTCCGCATTCGACAGAATCCTGGCCTCTGTTCCATGGAAAGGGCAGGTGCTCAATCAGCTGTCCGCATGGTGGTTCGAGGAGACGAAGGATATTGTTCCGAATCATTTCGTGTCCGCGCCCGATCCCAATGTTTCGCTGCTGCGTCCCGCCGCTCCGCTTCCCGTCGAAGTGATCGTGAGGGGTTACATCACGGGGGTGACTTCGACTGCGTTGTGGCATCGCTATTCGCTCGGGGAAAGGGAAATTTACGGATATCGTTTCTCCGGAGGCTTGCGGAAAAATCAGCGTCTGCCCGAAGCGGTCATCACCCCGACGACGAAGGGTGGGCCGACGGGGCATGACGAACGGCTCACATGCGACGAAGTGGTATCGAAGGGATTGGTCGAGGAAGGCCTCTGGAAGCGGGTCATGGAAGCTTCGCACGCGCTCTATGCGAGGGGAGTCGAAAGAGCGACCCGTGCCGGACTGATTCTCGTCGACACGAAGTATGAATTCGGCGTCGATCGAGACGGGAACCTGCTTCTGATCGACGAAGTCCACACGCCCGATTCTTCGCGATTCTGGAAAGCCGACACGTACGATGCGCGATTCGAAACGGGAACGGAACCGGAATCGTTCGACAAGGAATATGTCAGGATCGAATACGCCGCCCGGGGATACCGGGGCGACGGCGAGGCGCCGAAACTGCCTGAGTCGGTATGGATCGACACGTCGGTCCTATATCAGACGAGCTACGAGAAATTGACCGGACGCGAATTCGTGCCCGCCGAGTATCCGGCCGGTCCGAGAATAACGGCGCTTCTGGCCCGTTTCGGAGTCAAATCGTGAACGCGTTAGTCGCCATCGTAATGGGTTCCGCATCCGACAGGAGCCATGCGGACAGAATCGCCGCCGCGGCGCGCGGCTTCGGTCTCGATGTGGAAATGCGGATTTCCTCGGCGCACAAGACACCGCTCGCGCTGCTCGAAATTTTGGAATCCTGGGAGCGCGATCCAAGACCCAAAGTCATCATCACGGTGGCCGGGCGCTCCAATGCGCTCTCCGGCTTCGCGGACGCCGCGGTTTCCGTCCCGGTGATCGCCTGCCCGCCGCCTTCGGATGCCTTTTCCGGCGCCGACGTGTTTTCCTCGTTGCGCATGCCTTCGGGCGTAGCGCCGATGCTCGTGCTGGATCCCGCCAACGCGGCGCTCGCGGCCGCCAAGATTCTTGGAGTCGCCGATCCGGAAATCCGGAGGCGGGTCGCTGCATGGAAAAAGGGACAGGTCGAGAAAATCGAGGCCGACGATACGTCGCTTCGCGGCGAGAGATTTAACGGCGATGGGAATACAGTCCCGGGAAAGGAATGTTGATGGATCCCTTCGACAGGTCCGACGAGGACAAGCCGGCCGAGGAGTGCGGTGTAATCGCCGTTGCGACGGTTTCAGGCGATGCGGCGCGTGCGGCGTTCTACGGATTGTTCGCACTGCAGCATCGCGGCCAGGAAGCGGCCGGTATCGCGTCGCTCGACGGAAAAGCGATCCGCGTACGTAAAGATACTGGTCTGGTGGCGCGCGTGTTTTCGGAAAAAGACATGCTCGAGCTGCGTGGTTCCCATGCGATCGGGCATACAAGGTATTCGACGACGGGCTCGGCCACGGCACGGAATGCGCAGCCCTTTTCCGTTGAAACGCGATATGGATCCATCGCGCTCGCGCATAACGGCAATCTCGTCAATGCGGGCGAGTTGCGAAAAGCTTTGCTGGAAAAGGGCGTCGGATTGAGTTCGGCTTCGGATACCGAAGTGATGGTGATGACGCTCGCGGGCGCATCCGGTTCCGATTGGCCGACACGCATCGCGGAAGCGATGGGTTCGTGGATCGGCGCTTTTTCCTTCGTCGTACTGACTCCGGAAGGAACATTCGCCGCGCGCGATCCTTGGGGTATGAGACCGCTCTCCTGTGGTCTCTTGCCCGGTGGCGGCTCCGCGGCGGCATCGGAGACTTGTGCGCTCGCCACGTTGGGTTGCACGAAAAATATCGAAATTGGCCCTGGGGAAATCATCGAACTTGGCGATGATGGCTTCAGGCGTGTAGGGTGCGTTGAAGCGGTCGCGCCGGGCGCGTCATGTGTCTTCGAGTTTGTCTATTTTTCCAGGCCTGACTCCGTCTGGAGAGGCTTGGGAGTGCACGAAGTGCGCAGGAGATTCGGCGCCGCTCTGGCGAGGGAATTTCCCGTGGAAGCCGATGCGGTCGTAGCCGTGCCCGATTCGTCGATTTCCGCGGCGATCGGCTTTGCGCGGGAATCGGGACTTCCCTACGATGAAGCGTTCGTAAAAAACCGCTATATCGGGCGTACTTTCATCGAGCCGACGAAGGCGCTGCGAGAGAAGGGCGTCGCCCTGAAATTCAATGTGTTGCCCGAAGCGGTGCGCGGAAAGAGGATCGTGATGATCGACGACAGCATCGTCCGCGGTACGACATCCGGTCCGCTCGTACGTATGCTCCGCGCTGCGGGGGCTTCCGAAGTGCACTTGCGCGTAGCCAGTCCGCCCGTGCGCTTTGCGTGCCACATGGGCGTCGATATGGGTTCCGGCGACGATCTGGCCGCATGCCGGATGAGCAAGGACGAGTTCAGGTCTCTTGTGGGCGCAGATTCGCTCGAATACCTGCCTGTGCGTGCGATGCGTGATTCTCTCGGCGGAAACGAAGGATTCTGTGCGGCCTGCTTCGACGGGAACTATCCGTTCCCCGTCGGTGAAGCAACCTCCAAAAATGACTTCGAATGTTGAGGTACGATCGATGAAAATACTCGTCGTCGGCTCTGGCGGCAGGGAACATGCTCTTGCCTGGAAACTGGCTTCTTCCCCGTCACGGCCGGAAATTTTATGCGCGCCCGGAAATGCCGGGACATCGTCGCTCGGGCGAAATGTCCCCGTACAGTCCGACGATCCGAAGACGCTGGCGGATATCGCATTCGCCGAAGATGTCGATCTCGTCGTGGTCGGCCCCGAATTGCCTCTTTCCCTGGGGCTGTCGGACCTTGTCGCGGAGCGTTCGACCAAGGAAGGAAAGCACATTCTGTGTTTCGGCCCTTCGCGGTCCGCAGCGCGCATCGAAACCTCCAAGGTATTCGCCAAGGAATTCATGGTTCGGCACGGAATTCCCACCGCGAGATTCGCGATATTCGGCGATCCGGAAAAAGCCTGCGCATTCGTCCGGAACGCGCCCTGGCCTTTTGTCATCAAGGCTTCCGGTCTCGCTTCGGGAAAAGGGGTGTTTCTTCCCGATACCGCGGAAGAAGCCGAGAGGATTTTGCGCTCGCTGCTTTCCGGTTCCGCTCTCGGAGAGGCGGGAACGGAAGTCGTGATCGAAGAACGCCTGTCGGGGCCGGAGGTTTCGCTGATGGCGTTCTGTGACGGATCGCATATCGCGACAATGCCTCCCGCAAGGGACCACAAACGTCTGTCCGACGGAGATTCAGGTCCGAATACGGGCGGCATGGGTGCGGTAGTTCCCGCCCCCGGATGCGGGAGCGCGCTCGCGGCCAGGCTTTCGGAACAGTTTCTCGAGCGCGCGGCAAAAGGTCTGTCATCGGAAGGCTCGCCCTTCGTTGGCGTGCTGTATGCCGGCCTCATCCTGACTTCCGACGGTCCGAAAGCCCTCGAATACAACTGTCGCTTCGGAGACCCCGAAGCGCAGGCGATCCTCCCACTTTTCGAGGGGGATTTTGCGCAGACGCTCGCGGCTTGTGCGGAAGGGAAACTCTCCGAGGCGGAATTCGGTTGGTCGAACGGTGCATGCGCATCGGTGGTGCTTGCGTCGGCAGGATACCCTGGTTCCTCTGAATCGGGTATCGCGTTGCGCGATATGAATCGCCCTTCGGAAAAATCCATGGTATTCCATGGAGCGACGAAACTCTTGGGCGGCCAAGTGGTTTCAAGGGGAGGCAGAACACTCTGCGCTGTCGGATTGGGAGACACTCTGCCCGACGCTCTCGATGCAGCGTATGCGACGGCCGCACGTATCGATTTTCCCGGTGCGCTGTACAGGCGAGACATCGGGCATTCTTTCTTTGAAACCCCGGACGGAGGCGGGACCGCAGGCTCGGACGGTACCACCAGAACGGACGGGTCGGCCTATGCGGCCGCAGGAGTGGATATAGATTCAGGCGAACGAGCGGTCGAACTGATGTCCGCAGCGGTAAAAGCAACCTACGACAAGCGCGTCCTGGCCGGGATAGGATCGTTCGGCGGGCTCTACGATGCATCATTCCTGAAAAATATGGAGTCGCCCGTCCTCGTCGCTTCGACGGACGGCGTGGGTACGAAAGTCAGGCTTGCCGCGCGAACGAAGGGCTTTCGCAATATCGGCATGGATATCGTGAACCATTGCATCGACGATATTCTCGTTCAGGGAGCCCGGCCTCTTTTTTTCCTGGATTATTTCGCGACATCCAGACTCGTCCCCGCCGAGACGGCGCAAATCGTCGCCGGTATGGCCGAATCGTGCCGGGCTTCCGGTTGCGCACTGATAGGCGGGGAAACCGCGGAAATGCCCGGAGTCTACGGCCCGGGCGAATTCGACGTCGCCGGCACTATAGTCGGCGTCGTCGAACGCGGACGCGTATTGCCGCGAGCCGATATGACAGCGGGCGATATCCTGGTCGGATTGCGGTCCGATTCACCGCATACCAACGGTTTCTCTCTCATCAGAAAAGTTTTCGAAGGTGTGGATCTCGGGGAAATCTATCCGGGAACGGAAGCGCCCTTGGGGGAACTCCTGTTGAAACCCCATCGCTCGTATCTTACCGTGCTCGGTCCCGTGCTCGACCGCGAGCCCGGACTCGTGAAGGCGCTTGCCCACATTACCGGCGGCGGTTTTATCGGCAATATCCCCCGCATTCTTCCTCCCGGTCTGGATGCGGTCCTCCATAGGGAATCCTGGATTGTTCCCCCCCTGTACCGCGCGATCGCCGAAAAGGGCAAAGTTTCCGAAACTGAAATGTACCGCGTATTCAATATGGGAATCGGTATGGTCGCAGTGATGGCGCCCGGAGCGCTGGAGCGTTTCCGCGAGCTGACGGGAGAGAATTGTCCGGTGATCGGCGCGCTTGCGGCCGGCACGGGTCGGGCGAGGTTCGCGTGAAATTCAGGATTCTCGTGCTCGCATCGGGCGGCGGAAGCAATTTTCAGGCTCTCGCGGACGCATGCGCGAGAGGAGAGGTCGACGCCGAAATAGTCGGTCTCATCACCGACAGGGCGGAAGCTTTCGCGGCGGAACGGGCGCGTGGGGCCGGCGTGCCCGTTTCGATATTGATTCCCGGCAGGAAAGAATACCGCGATCCGTCGAATCGCAGGGAGTACGATGCGCGACTCGCCGATGAAGCCGAACGTTATCGGCCCGATGCGATCTTCCTTCTCGGATGGATGCGTATCCTTTCTTCTGAATTTCTGTCGCGCTTTCCGGGGCGGATCGTGAACCTTCATCCCGCACTTCCCGGAGAGTTTCCCGGGAAGGACGCAATCGCAAGGGCGTACGCCTCTTTCAAAACAGGGGGAAGCGATCGTAGCGGCGTCATGGTCCATTTCGTGCCGGACGAGAATGTGGATTCCGGTCCCGTCCTGATGAGTGTAACGGTGCCGATACTTCCCGGCGATTCATTGTCCGATCTGGAAGCGAGAATACACGAAACCGAACATCGGCTGGTGACCGCCGCCGCCGCGCGGCTGGCTGCAGCGCATACGGCCGCATCGCAGCTGTCCGCTGCGGCGAATCCACCGGTTGCTTCAGCCGGTTCGATCGATCCGAAAGGAGATCCGTCATGCCATTAGCGCTCGTATCCGTCCACGACAAAACAGGACTTGCGGGATTCGCCCGAAGGCTTCATGCGGCGGGATGGAGTTTTCTGGCCTCGGGCGGAACTTTCCGGACCTTGCGGGAAGCGGGGATTCCCGCAAGGGAAGTATCGGAATACACCGGCTCCCCGGAAATGCTGGGCGGACGCGTGAAGACTCTGCACCCTGCCATACATGGGGGTATCCTCGCCCGACCGGGGAAGGGCGATGCTGACGAGCTGTCGTCTGCCGGCTGGGAACCGATCGATTTGGTAGTCGTGAATCTGTACCCCTTTGAAGAAACCGTGGCGCGAAGTGATGCGATCGAATCCGATATCATCGAAGAGATCGATATCGGCGGCGTGGCTCTCATCAGGGCCGCGGCGAAAAACCATGCCAGAGTCACCGTCCTGTGCGATCGGGCGGATTACGATGCGGTGGCGGACGCCATCGAACGAGAGGGCCTGGTACCGGCCGGACTCAAACGGAAACTCGCCGCAAAGGGTTTCGCGCGGACTGCCTCGTACGACGCGGCGATAGCTGCCTGGTTCGATCCCGACACACCCGCTTTTCCGCGCGGCCGCAAGGAAAGGACCTTGCGCTACGGGGAAAACCCGCATCAGAAAGCGGAGTATTATTCGTGGGCGCCAGGGAAAGGGCCGCTCGGCGGAGAAGTCCTGCGCGGCAAGGAACTGTCCTACAACAATATTCTGGATCTCGATGCGGCATGGCGCGCCGTCGCACTGTTCGACGCGCCGGCGGCCGTCGTAGTCAAACATCTTTCTCCCTGCGGCATCGCGTGCGCGGAGTCCGCCGGAAAGGCGCTGTCCGCCGCGATCGCATGCGATCCCGTTTCCGCTTTCGGCGGTGTAGTGGCCTGCAACCGCGAGTTCGACGGCGACGCCGTCCGTGCGTTGGGCGATCTCTTCGCCGAATGCATCGCTGCGCCGGGGTTCGACGCCGAAGCCCTCGAATTGTTGGCCAGGCGGAAAAACCTTCGCCTCGTCGTACCCGGCAAAACCCCGGATACGACAGCATCGGGTTCCGAATTCCGAAGCGTTGTCGGAGGATTTCTGCGGCAGGACACCGATTCCGGCGACCCCGCGGACGCAGCGGAGTGGCGCGTCGTTACGAAACGTGCGCCGACGGAAACTGAATGCGTCGCGCTGCGTTTCGCCTGGAAAGCGTGTATTTCCGTGAAGTCCAACGCCATCGTTCTCGCTGACGGAACCGCGACGGTCGGTATCGGCGGCGGACAGCCGAACCGTGTCGATTCGATGCGTATCGCCGCCGCGAGGGCGGGCACGCGCGCCTCAGGCTCGGTGATGGCTTCCGACGCGTTTTTCCCCTTCGCCGATTCGGTGGAAGAAGCGGCACGCTCGGGCGTTACGGCGATCGTCCAGCCCGGAGGTTCGGTGCGCGACGCCGAAAGCGTGGCCGCAGCGGACGCAGCCGGCATCGCCATGGTGATGACCGGCATCAGGCATTTCAGACATTGATATCTGGAGAGGCAGTATGAACGAAGACCTTTTTTCGCAGGGACTGGCGCTTACATTCGACGACGTGCTCATAGTTCCCGGCTACAGCGAAGTTCTACCCGCCCAGGTGGATATAGGCGCCGGACTGACACGCGACATACGGCTGAAAATTCCGCTCCTGTCGGCGGCCATGGATACCGTCACCGAATCGGCGCTTGCGATAGCGCTGGCCAGAATGGGCGGAATCGGCATCATCCACAGAAACATGAGTCCGGAACGCCAGGCTGCCGAAGTCGATCGGGTCAAAAGGTCGGAATCGGGCATGATCACCGATCCGGTCTGTCTCGAAGAAAGCGCATCCCTTTCGGAAGCCCGCGCACTGATGGAAAAATTCAGGATATCCGGAATCCCGATCGTGGAAGGCGAGTCGCGAAAACTCGTCGGCATCCTGACCAATCGCGACATCAGATTTTGCGATCACGGAGATGACGCCAAACCGGTGCGTGATTTCATGACGCGTGAAGGCCTCGTCACCGCGCGCGCGGGCACGACATTCGAAGAGGCAAAGGCGATTCTCCAGAAAAGACGGATCGAAAAGCTCCCCCTCACCGACGATGCAGGACGCCTCATCGGTCTCATAACCGTGAAAGACATTTCGAAAAAAGCCGACCACCCCGACGCGGCGATCGACCGATCCGGCCGGCTTATCGTCGGCGCCGCCGTCGGTGTAGGACCGGATCTCGAAGCCCGTGTCGCGCTTCTCGCTTCCCGCGGCGTGGACGTGGTCGCCGTCGATACGGCCCACGGTCATTCGAAGGGTGTTCTGGAAGCGCTGCGGCGCATCAAGGCTGTGGCGCCGGACTTGCCCATTCTTGCGGGCAATGTCGTGACTCCGGAAGGCGTGGCGGCATTGGCCAGGGCTGGCGCTTCCGGCGTCAAGGTCGGCGTCGGGGCCGGTTCCATCTGCACGACGCGCATCATCTCGGGCGCGGGCCTGCCCCAGCTTTCGGCGATCAGGGCCTGTGCACTCGCGGCCAGGGAATTCGGCGTTTCCGTGATTGCGGACGGTGGCATCAAATATTCGGGCGACATCGTAAAAGCCCTTGCGGCGGGTGCGGATGCAGTGATGCTGGGCAGCCTTTTCGCAGGACTCGAAGAATCACCGGGGGAATTGGTGCTTTTCGAAGGCAGACAGTACAAGACCTATCGCGGAATGGGTTCGATGGGAGCTCTCCAGGGCTATGGCAGGGATCGTTACGCCACTGGGCAGTCCGGCCCGGACAAACTTGTGCCGGAAGGCGTGGAAGGCATGGTTCCGTTCAAGGGGAAGCTCGCCGAATACGTGTTTCAGCTTGTGGGGGGGCTTCGGTCGGGATGCGGTTATGCCGGAGCGGCGAACCTGGCGGAGCTTCGCGAAAAGGCCAGATTCGCGCGGATCACGAACGCAGGGCTCGCGGAAAGCCATGCGCATTCGGTGGCGATCACCAGGGAAGCGCCCAATTACCGGCGCGGCGAATGATTCCGGCCGCCGATATGGCCGGCGATCCGGAGAAAAGTTCGATTATCCCACTGGATGGGGTTTCGATCGGGCGATATGTTTCCGATAGGAAGTGATAGGGTAATAGGGTAATCGGAACATTGAAGGAGTCGTCATGATAGATTTTATCGTCCAGGGCGGAGTGATACTCTGGATAATCATGGCGCTGTCGGTCGCGGCATGCGTCATTATCATCGAGCGTCTGCTGTACTTCCGCCGCATTTCCGTGGACGAGGACAAGCTGTTCCTCCGTATACGGGACAGTCTCAGGGAAGGGCATTACAACGAAGCCATGGCCATCTGTGACCAGAATATTTCTCCGTTTTCCACCCTTCTCAAGGTTGGCATCGAAAATCGCCATCAACCACAGCAGTTCCAGCGTGAATCCCTGAAAGACGCGGCGGCGCTGGAAGCGCCCAAATTGGAACGCGGCCTTTCATTTCTCGGCACGGTTTCCAATATTTCCACCCTGCTCGGCCTTCTCGGTACGGTGACCGGAACGATGAAAGCGTTCGGCGTTCTCGGCAAATTCGGCGCCGTGAGCGATCCTGCGGCTCTGGCGACGGGCGTATCCGAAGCCCTCATCACGACCGTCGGCGGCATCGTCGTCGCCGTCCCCGTTGTCATTTTCTACAATTATTTCGTTTCGAAAATCAGTACAATACTGAACAAGCTGGAAAATCAGGTGAATGCGCTTGTAGCCATGGTCAACTCGTCGAACGGAAAAGTTGAAGAAGGACGCGGCGCTTCGGAGGCGAAATGAACTCCAGCCGCAGGCTCCAGCCCCAATACGCGCTCAATCTGACGCCGCTGATCGACGTCATTCTCCAGCTCATCATCTTTTTCATGATCACTACAACCTTCAGAGCCGCACCGGGTATTTCTCTCGACCTGCCCGGTTCTTCCACCGCGCAGTCGGTCAGCTCTTCGGAGCTTCGCGTCGTAGTGATGTCCGAAGACGAGATTTATGTCGACAAGACACGCACCGATCTGGGCGGTCTATCCGCCATCCTCAAGCAGAGAGTGGCCGGTTCCGATGCAGGACAAGTGAGGGCGGTGCTCGAGGGCAGGGCGGGTGCCCAATATCAGCTCATCATTTCGGTGCTGGATGCGTTCAGATCGAACGGCGTCGAAAACGTCGGTCTCATCACCCGTAAGGAGAAGGCCGTCCGATGAGGTCTCCGCTCGGATATGCCGAGATGCAGGATCGGCGGAGGACTCGGGAATCCGTCGGTATTACGGTCCTGGTCTATGTCGCGATTCTGGCCGCAGGAACACTGGCCGGCCTGTTCAATCCGAGCAAGGATTTGTATTCGAACAAAACGGTCATCGTGAATCTGGCGGGCCTCGAGGCGGCCGAACCCGGTCTCGGGTCCGTGGTGGCCGATCTCGATGCGGAACCGCAGCCTGAACCACCCGCTGCCGCCAAGGCCGCGACATCCTCTCCTCGCGTTGAATCGACGACGCAAGCCAAGGCCGAGACTAAAATTCCAATTCCCGAATCTGCACCGAAAACGGCGAAGCCCGCGGCTGCGGCATCTGTTCCGGCGGCCCCCGCACCTGAAAAAAGCGTGCCCATGCCGGAAACGACCGCGTCCGAGACGGTTTCTTCGTCTCTTCCTGTCGAAGCCGGAACGCCTTCCGCACCCGCGGAAGAAGCCTGGGTTCCCGGAACCCGAGGTCCAGGCTCGCGTATCAGTTCCACTTCGTCATCGGTTTTGGTCCCGGGACAAGGCGAAATTCCGTGGAGCGCGGGCACATCGCTCACCATACGCAAGGCGGAAAAAGGCAATTCCATGGAGACCACTCTCGGCGCGGCTTCGGGCACGGTCGGCCAGAGTCTTTATGTGCCCATCTACTTGAGTCTTCCGCTTCCGCGGGAGATTCCAGCCTATGTATATGATCGTATCCCGCCCCTTGTCGTGCCGCCGAAGACGGTACTCTACACGGCGCAGGCCCGGCAGAAAGCATTCAGGAACTATTACGAGGTTTCGGGCGGCCTGTGGCGTCTGAAATCCGAAGTGCCCGCGGATCAGCGGGAGCCTTTATGGCAAATGCTCGAAGACGCCGGATACGATCCTTCGTCCGCCGACTACAAGGCAGGGAAAAACCTGTCGCCCGTCGTCATCGGATTCACGGTAACCAAGGACAAACAGCTCAAGGGCGTCGAGATTCTGCAGTCCTCCGGCGATCCGGCCATAGATCAGGCTGTGTTGCACGGCTTCAAGCGCGCATCATTCTGGAACAAGACCGGCGACACAGTGCCCGGCAGATTCACGTATCGGTTCTGACCGCGCGGAATCTTTCTATGTGTTTTTGCGGGCGCCCCTCAGCGCGTGTCGCCCGAATACTTTAAATGCAGGTTTTTTTCGAGGAATACCCTGACCACATCGGGCGAAAATTGCGTTCCGGCTCCCGTAGTGATTTCGGCGAGGGCCTGTTCCAGCGGAAGGGCCGCGCGGTATGGCCGTGAACTCGACATGGCGTCGAAAGAGTCCGCCACCGCGATAATGCGCGCCATGGGATCGATCGCCTCTCCGGCCGCGCCGTCGGGATAGCCGCCGCCGTCCCATCGTTCATGATGCTGGCGTACCGCCTTGATGCAGGGCGCAAAAAATTCCACATTCGACAGGATTTGTGCGCCGATTACCGGATGCATTCTGATCACGGCCAGTTCGGCGGGGTCCAGAAGCCCATCCTTGTTGAGCAGCTTTTCGGGAATCCCGATCTTGCCGATGTCATGGAGAAGCGCGGCATACTCGAGATGTTCGATGAGTTCGGGTTCCATTCCGATAGCTTTCGCCATTTCGACGCTCAGCATGCGGACGCGCATACAGTGTCCCTGAGTGTACATATCCTTGGCTTCGATGGTTTCGGCGAGCACTTTCACCGTTTCGATATTGGTTTGGCGCAGTTTCTGGTAGGCGTCGTTCAGTTCGGCGGTACGGATTTCCACTTTCTGTTCGAGCATCATCCTGTATTCTTCATTGCGTTTCATGGCGTCGGCGTTTTCGAGCAGACCTTCGCGGTAGCGCATCGCTTTCGCGATGACTTCGGCCAGCTGGTCGAGCCGGACCGGCTTTACTATATAGTCGAATGCGCCGTCTTTCATCGATTCGAGGCCATTTGCCAGATCGTTGAACGCAGTGAGCATTATCACGGGCAATAGCGGCTTCATGGCCCGGATGAGCGGAAGCGCTTCCTTTCCCGTCATCACCGGCATGCGGATATCAAGGAGCACACAATCAGGATCGATGGTTCCGGACGCGAGAAGCTCGATGGCTTCCTTGCCGTTCCGCGCCACCGTTACGTGATGGCCGATCCTCTGAAGCCCGAGGGAGAGAACCTTCTGCATTGCCGGATCATCGTCTACGACTAGTACACCGTGTGACACACTGGAGCTCATCTAGATCCTTTTACACGGGTCGGCGAAGAATCCGCCCGCGTTCCTCATCATTTCCTTCGCCGTACCGACGGAAGGAGGAAAGGCGTACTCTTTTTGTAATCGTCATACCCTGCGAAAAGTTGAGGGAAAAAATAGCGATCCTGCACCGTGATCAGCAGCAAATTCGCGGCCGTCATGACTATCGAGGACACGAAAACTCTGCCGCTTCCCCTTGCGAGGCAAATTCCCGCCGTTAAAAAAGTAAGGCACCACCATCCCGGATGCCTGCACAGTGCGTAGCCCCCGCTGGTGACGACCTGTCCCGGACGCAATCCGAGCCGGCGGCGTTCGCGGGGAAGTTCGAGGAAGACAGACCAGACAAGCAGCAAGCCCGCTCCGATGGCAAGGATGACTCCGACCGTCGCCACGATTCCGGACTGGATATTTGCGGCGGAAGCGGCGGCGGGTGCGCCCCAAATGGGCCCGAACGCCATTTCGGCAAGGGCCGAGACGATTGCGAGATAGCCGAAGGCGCCGAAGATCCCCGAAAGGAGCGGGTTTTTGCGTATCGCCGAGTAGTCCGCCGCGGCGAGCGCCAAAAAACCGGCGAGAATCGAAAAAGAAAGTACCATTGCGATTCGCATTATGCTATAGTTGCGAGCGATTTGCCATAGTTTGGGCCAAAAACGGGAGATTCCGCATGATCCTGGATGTATCCTCGCTGATACCGGCTCTTTCGTTCCTCATATACATCCCCTTTATTGTATTCGGTTTGTTGAGCAGGAAGGAAAAAGTCAATCTGTCTTTTCTCGCCTATATGACGTTCATGGCATTGTGGAGCTTCGGTTCCTTCATGATGCACGCGAATACGGGGCTTCTCACACCCCTTTCCTGGAACCGTTTGATGATGGTGGGGTTGCTCGGCGGACCCATTTCCATTTTCGGAACAATGATAAGTCTCGCCGGTACGGAAAAAAAGCGGTACCGCTATTTTCTTTACGCGGGATACATCATCTATATCTTCCTGCTCTTTCTCAACTTCAAAGGCCTGATAGTCACCGATGCCGGCTTCGAAGGGGGCGAATTCCATTACGTTCTCGGTCCCGGCGCGGCCGTCGCATATTCCCTGTCCTATTTTTATCTCATCCTCGCCATCTTTCTGATAACACGCCAGCTCAAAACGAGCGCCAACCGTTTCTTCAAGAAAACGCTCAATCTCGTCACGGTAGGCGTCGTCATCATGCTGATAGGGATAGCGCTCAACCTCTACAGCCCTCTGGGAAAATACCCTTTCGATCTGGCCGCGGCTACGGTGAATGCGGCGATAATTTTCTTCGCGGTCTATAAATACCGCTTGGTCCATTATTCCTCTGTAGTTCTCAACATCCTTTTCTACATTGTCATTACGCTTATTTCGATCGCCGTATTTTTCCTGGTTTCATATTCGGTTTTCCATCTCGACCGCTCCATACCGAGCCAGACTCTGTTCCTGTTCGCCATAATAATGGGCATACTTTCCTCGGTAATCCTTTCGCCGATCCGCAACACGACGATGAATTTCCTCGAAAGGATTTACGGCGGGAAGTCCGTTTCGTATTACAAGGGACTCCGCCAGTTTTCCGCGAGCCTTACTTCGATCACCGATCTTTATAATCTTGGCACGCTCACCATCAGCAAAGTCACTTCCACGTTCAGCCTGGAATGGGCATGCATGGTAGTGAACGATTACGGAACCAGAAACTTCCGGATGAACGCCGCACACAATCTTCCCTTCGGCGACACAGTCGTGAACGGTCAGGATTCCGGGCTCGTAGTGCACAACGGCGAGGAGCTTGCGCGGGCTTTTTCCCTCCACCAGAGCAAAAGTGTCAGCTCGGCCATGGGGTCTCCCGCGCCCCATACGATAGTGTTCGGCAGGGAAAACGGCGAAAGCCGCACACTGAACGCGAGTTTCGTAATGCCCTTGAGGTTCAAGGAGAGGCTCAACGGCCTTCTCATCCTGGGCCCGCGCACCGACAAGGATTATTACAACCAATTCGACAACGAAATTCTCCAGCTTCTGGCCGACCAATGCTCCGTGGCGCTCGAAAACGCGATTTCCTTCGAACGCCTCAGACAGCAGCAGAAGCGGCTCCAATACATCAACAACGAACTCGTGCTGAGCCGCAACAAGCTCGAAGCGTTCTTCGACGGCATCACTACCCCCATTTCCATCCAGGACATCAATTACAATATCGTGACGGTGAATTACGCCGCACGCCGCTATTTCGAAAAATCGACCGAGGAATTGGTCGGCAGCAAGTGCTACAAGGCCTTTTTCGACCGTGATCGCCCCTGCCTCGAATGCATGGGCATGGACTGTCTGCATGCCCGCCTGTCCTTCAGTTCCGAACGGCAGGATTCCAAAGGGCTCCTCACTTTTGCCCTGAATTTCTATCCCATACCCGTGCCCAAGGATTCGACGATGCTGTTCCTCGAATTCTTCCAGGACATCACGAAGCAGAAAACGCTTCAGGAAGAACTGATCCAGTCGGAGAAGCTCGCGGGAATCGGTACACTTGTTTCGGGTATCGCGCACGAAATCAACAATCCGCTGGGCGGCATTCTCGGTACGGCGGATCTCATGCTTCCGGAAACGCAGGACGGCAGTACGTTGCGCGAGTATACGAACGATATCATCCGCTACGCACAGACCGCCGCGGAAGTCATTACCGATCTCATGATGTATTCGCGCAAGACAAAATCAGGCGCGGAAACGGTGGATGTGGTCGAAGTGCTCGAGACCGCGCTGAAAATGGCCACGCGCGGCATCGATTTCCGGTCGATCCTGGTTCAGAGGGATTTTGGGAAGATCGATCCGGTGCAGGCCAATGCCACCGAGCTGCAGCAGGTGTTCCTCAATCTTATCGTGAACGCCGTGCAGTCCATGGATGGCGACGGCACACTCAGCCTCGAATGCCGCCAGGAAGAATACGACATCGTCGTATCGGTGAGAGATACGGGGCGGGGCATAGACAAAAATGCGATGGACAAGATTTTCAACCCATTCTTCACTACGAAGGAACCCGGTGCGGGCACCGGTCTGGGCCTCAGCATCGCGCATCATATTATCACCAAACTTGGCGGAAGGATTCTTCTCGAGAGCAAGGAAGGCGAGGGAACGGTCTTCCGGGTCATCATCCCCGCGGCGGACCAGGATCGCGAACGCCTGCGTTTCGTCCCTGCTTCCGAACAGCAGCAGAAAGAAGACGGCTTTTTCATCCAGCGCAAGGTTCTTGTCGGCGAGAAAGGATATTGGGAAGAAAGTATCCGCAGGCGTGAAGACGAAAAATCCTTCCAGCTGCTCGCCTACAAGGGGCTGCAGCCTGTGGGCACCTCTTCCCTGATCCTGAGCGACATGTTCGGCCGCATTCCCATCGAGAATAATTTCGACCTGTCCGGTTATCTCGACGGTTCTCTCTATGCCGAAATCGATCGCCTCGCCGTCATGCGCGAAGAACGCACAAGCATCGTGCCTTTCAGCCTGATGACCCTCTGCTATCTTTATGCGCGCGCCCGGGGCGCCCGCAAGATATTCCTGGACGTGTTTTCGGACGAAGCGAAGCTCATCAAGATGTACGAAAAGCTGGGATTCCAGGTCATCGGCACCTACAACAAGCCGCTTCCATGCACTGTGATGATGATGGACCACGAATCCGACTATGAACGGAAGGCTTCGCGGATGGAACATTTCGTGAAACCGTTCTTCTCGCGTCTCATTCCGCGCATCGATTTCAAAGGCGAGGACAGGGATCTCATCATGTCGGTCGTTGACGGCATCAAGGCGAAATTTCCGAGAGAGGACGCCGTTGAAGCCGAATCCGCCGACTGACCGGAGTGCGATTCAACAGCAAACTGGAGCCCCTGTCCTTCCTGACCGATAGATACCTTCCATGATGCGGATGGCCTCTCTGCCGTCCTCTCCGCTCACTGCCGGTCTGCGCTCTTCGCGGATCGCTTCGGCGAACTCGGAAAGCTGCAGCGAGAAAAAGTGCCAGGTCGCATCGATTTTTGCGAAAAGTGCTTCGTCTTCCGCCTTCCATTCCGCGAGTCTTTTTTCCTCGCCGGGGATCGTCCAGAGATCGTTTACGGGCGGTTCCAGTACCCCGCTCCTGCCCGCGATGAACATGGCTCCCCCGTCGGTCTGTACGCCCGTCGAAGCGCCGCTCGAACCGTGCACATGGACCTTGGCGTAAATCCCGGGTTTCTGCGAGTTGGATACGAGCAGCGAAGCCATCCCGCCCGAGCGGAAACGCAATGCGGCGACCGCCGAATCTTCGACTTCGATGTAGGGATGATTCACATTGGACCAATAGCCGCAGACTTCGGCGACGGGACCCATGAACCATGCGAGCAGATCGAGCTGGTGCGGGGCCTGATTCACGAGGACGCCGCCGCCTTCGGTGTCCCATTTCCCGCGCCAGGGGTCCGAACGGTAATATTCTTCATCGCGCCAACCGAGCATGGTCACCTGGGCGAGTGAAGGGACTCCGAGCGATCCTGCATCTATTGCGGCGCGTATGCGGCGTACCGCCGGATACCAGCGCCGCTGGCTTACCACACCGAGACGCACGCGTGCCGCGGCCGCCGCGGCGATCATTTCGTCGCAATCGGCGACGGTGAGCGCCATGGGTTTTTCGACGATGACGTGGCAGCCGGCGGCGGCCGCTTCCAGCGCATTCTGCTTGTGGAGCGGATGCGGCGTGGTGACGAGCACGGCTTCGACGCCGTCCCTGTCGGCCATTTCAGCGATCGACCCGCGCGCGGCCAATCCCCATCCGACCGCAAAAGTTTCGCATTTGATCGGGTCGCGGCCGCAGACCGCCACCAATTTCGCGTTATGCGTCGCGGCAATCGCCTTGGCGTGCAGGGCGGCGACTTTGCCGTAACCGACTATTCCGAATTTCACTGTATCCATGTCGCATCACCTTCAGGGAGTCAGCACTATCTTCAAAAGACCTTTTTCACGCTCATACAGCCGCGCGAACCACAATGCGCCTTCCGAAAGCGGTGCGACGGCGCTCACGAGCGCGCGCGCATCTATCTTTTTCCGCGCCATCAGATCGAGTACGAGGGGGTATTCGCCCGCCATCGCGCAGGAACCGATGAGATTGATCTGGCGAGTCACCACCGACTGCAGGGGAATTTCCACTTTTGGACTCACGTTTCCGATGAGCGTAACGGAACCGCCCTTGCGTACGATTTCTACGGCGGTGGCGATGGGTGCGGTGGCTCCGACGGCTTCGAACGCGCGGTCGAAGCCCCTTCCTTCAGTCATGTCGAGGGCATGGGCTCTGAATGCCGGGTCGGCCGGATCGAATGATGCGTCGGCACCGAAGCGCAGTGCTGCGATACGGCGATCGGGATCCGTGTCGAAAGCGACTACGGGGCCCGAGCCGTGGGCTTTTAGTATTTGCACGAGGAGAAGGCCGATGAGACCCGCGCCGACTACGGCCGTCCTGTCGCCCATCCGCAGAGGCGTGATGGCAACCGCATGCGCCGCGACGGCCGCGGGCTCGGCCAGCGCCGCGTCGATATAATCCAGTCCGTCGGGCAGTTTGTAGAGGATGCGGCGCGGTACGACCACGAGTTCGGCGAAGGCGCCGTCGCGGCGGTATTCCGCGCAGGAGACTCCAAGGACACGGCGGTTGTCGCAGAGGTTGACTTCGCCTCTCCTGCAATAGAAACATTCGCCGCAGTACTCGGTGGAGTCGAAAGTGACCCTGTCGCCGGGGGCATAATCCCTGACACCGGAACCGACGGCGACGATTTCTCCCGCCGCTTCGTGGCCCATCACGACCGGCGGTATGCGCCTGCCGGTCGATCCGTCCATGCCGTGTACGTCGGACCCGCAGATAGCCACTGCCTTGACGCGCACCAGAACATCGTCGGGCGAGCGGAGAACGGGATCGGGCCATTCCCGATAGGCGAATTTCATATATTCTTCGAGGACCAGGGCTTTCATTTTTCGCGTACCATCCTTGTGTGCGGATCAACCGCTGAATACGGAACCACCGCTGAATGCGGACCTACCGCTGTATGCGGGCCGATCCCCCCTTCGCGAAGGCTTCCACCTGATCGAGCGTTGCCATCGTGGTGTCGCCCGGAAAGGTGGTGAGGAGGGCGCCATGAGCCCATCCGAGATTGAGCGCTTCCGCGGGCGTCCCGCCGGAAAGCAGGCCGTACAGGAGGCCTGCCGCGAAACCGTCGCCGCCGCCTACGCGATCATAGACATCGAGTTCGCAGGTCGGTGCGGCGAAACGTTTGCCTTCGAGCCAGAGAACGGCGCTCCAGAGGTGACGGTTCGTCGATTTGACTTCGCGAAGGGTAGTGGCGACAGCCTTGACGTTCGGCCAGCGCGAAGTGACTTCCTCTATCGTGGCGTAGAATGCCGCAGGATCGAGCTTGGATGCGGCGTGGATATCGGGACCTTTGAGCCCCAGGCCCATCTGGAGATCTTCCTCGTTGCCGACAAGTACATCGACATAACGGGCGATCTCTCCGAGAATTTCATGCGCGGCTTTGCCCGAGCCGTTGGCGGTCCAGAGTTTTGCCCGATAATTGAGATCGAAGGACACTACGGCGCCGGCTTTCTTGGCGGCTTTCATCGCTTCGATCACGAGCTCGGGCGTCGTGGCCGAAAGCGCGGCGAAAATGCCGCCGGAATGGAACCAACGCACACCTCTGGAAAAGAGAGTGTCCCAGTCGAAGTCGCCGGGCTTGAGCAGGGAAGCGGCTTCGTTCGCCCTGTTGTAGAACACGACCGGCGCGCGGACGCCCTGACCGCGATCCGACCATACCTGCGCGATATTGGGACCGCGAACGCCATCGTGCTTGAAGCGGCGATAATGGCCTTTTACGCCCATTTTCCGGACTTCCGCTTCCACCTTTGCGCCGATCGGATAGTCGACCATCGCGCTGGCGACCGCAGTTTCAAGCCCGAAACAGCGCGAGAGATTTGCGGCCACATTGAATTCGCCGCCCGAAACGTGGATATCGTAATGGTCCGCGAAACCGAAGGGAACCAGGCCCGGATCGAGGCGTGTAACCAGGGCTCCGAGGGCCAAAAAATCGACACCGGTTTCTCGTTTCGGGGGAATTTTCAAATCGCTCATCGATATCTCCTTGACTATCCTTTATCAGACCACTATCGGACCAGGCTGGAATGCGATGTCGCCGCTATTTCAGGCGGTATACGTGGAAGCGCTTGTGCTTCCTCCGCGGCCGGTCCAATTCGTATGGAAGAACTCGCCGCGCGGCCTGTCGATGCGTTCGTAGGTGTGTGCGCCGAAGTAATCACGCTGTGCCTGAAGAAGATTGGCGGGCAGCGAGGCCGTCCGGAAACCGTCGAAATAGGCCAGGGCAGAGGCGAGGGCGGGTACGGGAATGCCCGACAGAGCGGCTTCGGAGATGACCCTGCGCCAGCCGGGTTCGCATTTGCGGATTCTTTCCGTGAAGAAAGGCGCAAGCATGAGATTGGAAAGATCGAGTTCCGCATCGAATGCGTCCTTGATCTTGCCGAGGAAAACCGAGCGGATGATGCAACCGCCACGCCACATCATTGCGATGTTTCCATAATTAAGATTCCAGCCGTATTCTTTGGCCGCTTCCTTCATGAGAAGGAAGCCTTGCGCATAGGAGACGATTTTCGAAGCGTACAACGCATCGCGCAAGGCTTCGAGGAAGACGGCCCGGTTTCCGGAGAACGGCGGTACGTCCGGCTTTCCGAACATTGTCGAGGCGCGGACGCGTTCTTCCTTGGCCGCCGACAGGCAGCGTGCGAAAACGGCTTCGCCGATCAATGTGAGCGGCACTCCGAATTCGAGGGCTGCGATTCCCGTCCATTTGCCGGTGCCTTTCTGTCCGGCCGCATCGAGTATTTTTTCGACGAGGGGTGAACCGTCCGTGTCGAGGAACCCGAGAATGTCGCGGGTGATTTCGATGAGATAGGAACCGAGTTCGCCCTGGTTCCATGCGTCGAAAGTATCGCGCATTTCGTCGTGCGTCATGCCCAGCCTGTCGCGCATGATCTGGTACACTTCGGTGATGAGTTGCATGTCGCCGTACTCGATGCCGTTGTGCACCATTTTCACGAAATGCCCGGCTCCGTCCGAGCCTACCCAGTCGCAGCAGGGGCTTCCGTCCTCGACCTTGGCCGAAATGGCCTGGAATATCGGTTTCACAAAAGGCCATGCTTCGGGCGACCCGCCGGGCATGATGGAGGGACCGGTGAGCGCGCCTTCTTCGCCGCCGGAAACCCCTGTGCCGATAAACAGAAAGCCCTTGGACTCGAGTTCTCTCGTACGCCTGATCGTGTCCTGATAATTCGAGTTTCCGCCGTCGATCACGATATCGCCCGGTTCGAGAGCCGGCAGGAGAGAAGCGATCGTATCGTCCACCGCTTTACCCGCTTTGACCATCATCATGACTTTGCGCGGTCTGGAAAGCGATGCCGCCAGCTCGGCGGGGCTATGCGCTCCGACGATACGTTTGCCCTTGCCGCGGCCGGCCAGAAAATCGTCGACTTTGGCGACTGTGCGGTTGTACACCGCTACGGCAAAGCCCTTGCTTTCCATGTTGAGCACGAGGTTTTCGCCCATGACGGCGAGTCCGACCAGTCCGATATCGGCTTTCATCTCCAGCCCTCCCGGCGCATTGCCGCGCCGTATCGTTGCGCTGCGGCTTCTATGGGACGGTTCGCGCCGTCCCCGCAGGATCATGTCCTGCGTCTGGCGATTTCGGATCGCATGCGTTCCATGCTGTGCATGCCCGAATCCCCCAGTATTTCCATGACCTGGACATAAAGCGCGTCGATCATCGCCAGCTGGGCGATGCGCGCGGAAAACGCCTCCGAAATCACGGATGATCCCGGGGCGGCGGAAAGCAGAACGATATCGGCCATGCGTGCCAGCGGCGAACGCGGATATGTGGTCATGGCTACAACGGGGCAGCCAGCGTGCCCCAGCGCTTCGGCCAGGGCGAGCGCGTCCTTGTTGATCCCTGTGTGCGAGACGAGTATCGCCAGATCGCCGGGACCGGCCTGCGAAGCGAGCATGAGCTGGAGGTGATAGTCTTCGGCAGTCTGGCAGGGGAGGCCGGATCGTATGAGCTTGTGGAATGCATCGCGTGCGACGAGTCCGGAGCCCCCTAGCCCCAGAAGTAGGAGCCTGCGGGCGCCGCAGGCCAGTTCGGCGGTTTTGCGCAACGCAGCACGATCCAGCATGGCCGCGGTCATTTCGAGGGCTTTTACGGCCTCGCCGAATACGACCGTGACCGCGTCTTCCGAGCCTCTGACCGGCGCTTCGTAGAAGCGGGCTTCCGGCGCGAGCGCTTCCGTGGCGAGCGCGATGCGGAATTGCTGGTACCCGTCGTAGCCCAGTTTGCGCACGAAACGCAGAAGCGTAGAAACCGAAACGCCGATTCTGTCGGCGAGTTCCTCGATGCTCGGATGGACCGAATCGGCGGGCGCCGCAAGAATGCAGGACGCGATTTTATGCTCCTTCTCGCTGAAGGAGCTGTCCATACTGTGAATGAGGTAGAGGCAACTGGTTGCACCCATCTTGTACCTATCCTCCATTCGAAGTACGAAGTATATGGTGAAAAAAATAATCTTTCAACCGGTAAAAAATTTCATTTTCATGACTTGACCTCTCAGGAATACGATGGGATACTCGATCGATGCGGTAGACATCGCCGCAATCTGCAAGGAGGCATTCATGAAACTCAAACTTACGGCCCTCGTCCTCATGCTGGCAGTCGTTTTCAGCGCCGGCGCACAGACGAAGGAAATCCGGGTACTGCTGGCCAACCACCCCTACGGTGAAGTATTGAAGGCTGCGATCCCCGAATTTGAAAAGGCCACCGGCATCAAGGTCAACTTCGAAAGCCTGCAGGAAGCGCAGCTTACCACCAAACTCACCACGGAATTCGCCACCAAGTCGTCCTCCGCGGACGTATTCATGACCCGTCCGCTCCAGGAAGCCAAGATGTTCTACAAGAACGGCTGGCTGGAGCCCGTGTCCACCTACGATTTCTCCGATTATCCCAAAGCCTCTCTTGGTTTGGGTACTTTCGGAAACAAGACCTACCTCGTACCCCTGGTCACCGAGTGGCAGGTTCTGTACTACCGCAAGGATCTGTTCAAGAAAGCGGGTATCGCCGTTCCTGCGACTTTCGTCGAACTCGAAGCCGCCGCGAAAAAGCTGAACAGCGCCGATGTGGCGGGCTTCGCCGCCCGCGGAAAGGGCGCCGCCGCCGTCACCCAGCTCTCG
>Ga0209749_1001273_pt1 | contig 23592 bp, 13 predicted proteins | sample EPASupsiteSAE347_FD_187267 | JGI IMG/M metagenome (GOLD analysis project Ga0209749, IMG submission 187267) | Bioremediated contaminated groundwater from EPA Superfund site, New Mexico - Sample SAE3-47 (SPAdes) (version 2) | ecosystem: Environmental > Aquatic > Deep subsurface > Groundwater >...
AAAACGCGGATGATTGCGTTATATTACCGGCCATGACAACAAAAAACAATTCTCTTTTACCGCATGTCATTTACGAGGACGAATGGCTGATTGCCTTTGACAAGCCCAGCGGCATGCTGGTTGCGCCGGACCGCTGGAACAAGGACCGAGGCTGTCTGGTCGATCTTGTCCATCAGGAAATTTCGCCTGATGCATTCAATGTTCACCGGATCGACGCCCATACAAGCGGATTGGTGCTTTTTGCCAAATGGTCATTTCCCATCGTAATCGAGACATTGAAGGCGATTCAGATCATGGACGCTGAACTGGACGGAAAAGCCGTGCAGGCCGTCATTGCGCGCCCTACCGCCGATCAACAACGCATCCTGGACTTATTGAAGGTGACTTTGTAGCCAAAACAATGAAATCGCAAATCCGCTTCCCGCCCCCATCACTATTGCCTAAATCTCGCTTCGAGATAGTGGAATTTGCGCCTTTACCCGCATCATAATATTATCCTCCGTCTTGTATTACCGCATACCATATAATGTGTCTTGTTTTAGTACCAACCATGCCCATTATTGCTGGACAATGTGACGACAATTTCCGATCCAACTTGTCCAGCGGAAATAGAGGGAGATGGTATTTGATTCGTTTCAGTTGCCGCGCTACCCCCGGCCCCCCCATGCAACGCCTGTCATGAACAAAATGGCGCTTAAAATAATGTTCTGTATATCCCTGTGTTTCATTTTATGCAATACGGGTTATGCAACCTTTCTTATACTGTTAATCATGTTATCATGTAAGTGTCACTTCCGTTTCCTCCATTCACAGGCTTTGCCTGTCGCGACATTAGTTGTCTTTACTGATACTCGTACAAGGCAAAACGAAAAGGTTCCGGGAGTTGAAACTCTAAAATGCCTTCAGAATCAACATTGGCTGAAAAATCCTTGCCATACCCCGTTATAAATTTGCATCGAATATTTTTGTTTTCCAAATTCCACGTTTTAAAGCGAACGCTATTCCGCCGATTAAGTTCGCGATAAACAACGAAATAACCACAATCGCCATTCAACGATTGAAAGCCGGTCCAGCCGGTTCCGCACGGTTCTTCGCCTATCGGCAAAATGTGCCCCTGATGAATACGTTCCTGATGTTTGCGATATGCACGGATAACATTTCCGACGGCAAGATCGGCCTCCGGCAAGAAGGAAGGGTAAAGCCACGCCAGGGGTTGCGCCATCATAGTAACGGCAACGCAATAATCAAAAGGAATATGACGCGGTGCGAGCGAGTCGGCAGGATCGTATTTATCTGGATTCCGCCATTTATTGAGGAATTCAATTTGGAGGGTTTGTGCCGGAACATAGCGGGAAAGCATCCAAAGATTGCGTAAAGTCCAGTGCGGATAATAACAAGCTGTATCAGTGTAGCGGTTTTCTAGGAAAAGATTGCCGTACTCATTTAAATAGTGGTAGCCGAAACGGCGTCCGGCGGTTATATCCAGGTTAAATACGGCCTCGTAATTGGTGGCCTGCCTGACATGGTCAAGCATCGCCCTGAAATTAATTTCCGCCCGCTTGTCGCAGATTAAACCGTCATCGAGTTTAAACGTCCGGATACCGTACTCATGGTAAAGACCGATCATCCGTTCGGCATCGTCACGCCAATACGCATAACCATCATCCTTGCTAGGATTATACCATAAACAAAGCTCTATCCCGAGTTTTTTTGCGCGGGCGACGATCGGCCCAAGCCCATTCGGGAAATGCTCGGGATGAATGTCCCAGAAACCCTTGTCATCCCAGATCTTGTCCAGCCAGCCGGGAACCACAGGACGAGCCCGTTCCCAGCCATGATCGAGTTGAAAATGAGTAACGCCAAGCTTGGCGGCCGCATCCAACTCCTTTAAAATGAAGCTTTCCGTAATGCTTGGCTGTGCCACATGATCGCCCCAGGTATTACACATGATCATGTGGTCGCGTCCGGGGCAACGGATGCGGATGTTCTCCTGATACCGGCGGATTGCCGATAAAAGTTCAAATTCCGAATCGGACGCAATTCCGGTGACAAATCCATAACACCGGGTCCAGTTTTTTTCATCCAAGTCATCCGAATCCATTCCAATACCAATGAGCGCAATTTCACGATTTGTGCAAATGAAATCGCAACCCGGATAAGCCAACTGGATATCCGAACAAGGCGCTTCCTTAAGGATAAACAGGGAGGCGTCATTAAGCTTGTCAAAGGCCAGCAGTAGATTCCCTGTAAGACAAATCGGCGTTTTATAGGGAATGATATTCCGGGGAAAAACCAAGTTATTACGGGAGTCAGTTACATCGTAAAATTTGATGGCCTGTATTTGTAAATGTCGGCAATCGGTCGAAACACGTTCAATCAAGGGGCCGGGGAGAGCCCAATGTTTTGATTCAAGCAGGTTGATGTAACCGGGGTCAGCGGCATCGGCCAGAGGCGTTCGCCAGCAGGCTTTGGTCTTGCCGCGGAGAAAATAATCGCAGGCCATAGCCGGACAATCGGCATAAATACGGAATGACCTGCGGATTTCCAGTCGATCGATCGAAAAAACGACATCAACACTAAGATGGGCGGGGGTTGTGGAGGTGGCCGGATACTCTTTGGCCAAAAATGTGCCGTTGTCGGCAATTGAGCTTTCTCCTGGAAAAACACAATCGGACGCAGTTCCGGTTAAATTCCATATACGTCCGTTTTTTTTATCGGCAATACTCCGGCTGATGAGATTGCCGTTGTTCCACTCAAATTGGCGTTTAATCAGGCTGTTTTCCAGCGTCAGCGTTTGACCGGATAGTTCGGCACAGTATTTCACGGAAACACCTATTTCCTCCATCCCACGACAGCATCGATCATGGCCTTATATTGCAGGAAACATGTTTGACCACTGCCATAAATATAGGGCGAGGCGGTCGGACTCACGATGAGACCCTGACAATCGTCAAAACAAGTTTCGATAAGCGCCAGAGTTTCCGCGCGTATTTCATCGGGCGTTGCTTCATACATGCGATTAATCTGTATATTGCCTTCAAGGCAGATTTTTCCGCACGCCAGTGATTTTGCTTCCCTTGCCGTAACGTCGCCCATCGGCGGCGCCTCAAACGGATGCAGGACATCCACGCCCATGTCAAGGAACCCCTGAAAAACCTTTTTTATGGAACCGTGACAATGCACATGAATCCTTCCGCCGGCATTATGGATCAAGTCAATGATTGGTTTATCATAACGGACGTTGAAATCATTGAAATCGGCAGGACCATGAAGCGGGGGAACAACATATTCCTGCCCCAGCATGGAAAAAAAAGGCCCAACCCCGCCGTCTAACGTATATTTAAGCCTGCTGAGCATAATTTTCATACGCTGTTCGCATAAAGCATGGAGGATATCACGGTTGGTTGCCGACAACAGGGCAAAGGTTTCCGACCCGAACAACTCGGCGACAAATCCAGCCGGATTAAACCCCAGCCAGGTCTCCACAATCCCGACATCTCCCATTTGCTTAACGGCTGGAAAAAAACCTGAAAGATCGGCTTGCGGCATTGGAGAAGCAAGGGAAATAAATCGCTCCGCGTCTTCGACCGTTTTGAGCAGGTTGGTCTCAACGATGTTTTCTCCGGTTGTCAGATTCACGAGCCAGGAACGTTCCAAATCACCCTTTGGGGTGCGAATGGTCTCTATTTTTCGTTGAAATTCGCTTGAATGCGGTTCCATCCTGATTTCTCCGGGAGAGTCACCCTGCCATTTTAGTCCCCACCCGCCTTTAATTTCGGCGTGCGTTTGAAGATAGGCCTTGAGTTCATCATAACTGTTATCATGCGCCGGACCCCCCGCGCGGCCATAGACAGCAGGCCGGTCCGTCTCCTCATGAAAATAGCAGCGTTTTAATCTTTCGCGTCGTGTCATATGGCAATTTGCAGCCCCCTTGCGTAAGAATTACGGCACGGAATACATGGTGCCCTGAAAGAGATATTCGTAGAAACCCATGTCCACAATGCCGGAAAACCGGTCAATGCGAGAATGGCCGTCGAGATCAAGAGCGCCAAGCATCCAGCTTTGGTTTGTACCCGCGTTGACGCATGGCGAATTCTTTTGCAGATGATAGTTTCCTTCCGGCCCACTCATAAACAACGGATCATTGGTCACCACCCCCTCTATCGTGAAACCAGTGCCATCCGACACACAACTGAACATTACAGAAGTTTTATTCAATCCTCCTGCTGTTGTATCGTATAGATCACCGGCGATATTGTCACGAATAATGCAATTAGACACGTTTGTTTTAGAGCCGCTTGCATTTGCACAACATAGACCTCCTCCTGACGAGGTAGCCTGATTCGATACGATCGTGCAGGAAGTAATTATGGGAATACCATATGCATAATAAATACCGCCGCCAACACTCCATCTAACAGTTTGTAAATTTTTGATAATAAGACAATCACGAATAATATCGCCGGTGAGCCCACCACCACCTGACCGGGCAAGAATACCACCGCCAATGCCATTCTCACAAGATACCGTATTGCCGCAAATCTTACTATTATATAAAAAATTGTTCCCGTTATTCATTACCACACCGCCACCGGAGCTGGTTGTATAATTACTCAAAATTTGACTATTCGCGACCATAACGGAACCATTCATCTTTAGCCCACCGCAAAAAGCACCGTTTGTTGAAAAATTCCATCCAATAATGCAATTTGAAACCATTGTACCAGAATCAGCATAAATCCCGCCGCCGCCGCTTGATGTCGTATTATCAATTCCACAATCGTCAACCATATTACCAATGGCCGAACTGCAAGTTACCGTTCCCCCAATGACATAAATTCCGCCGCCGCCTTTGGATGGAGTGGTAACGAAAGAGCGGCAACCCGTAATCAGAGAATCGTGAACCCAGCCTTTAGCCACATAAACACCGCCGCCACTACCGGATAGATTATTGGTCGCACAACCATTGGTTATGGTTAATCCGCTGATGACTGCATTGGAATGATTCAGATAAAAACAGCGATTGGTTGTCGTCGGCCAATTCCCGTTGATGATCACAAGCCTGCGATCGCCAGAATAATTTGTCACAATCACATTGCTCACCGCAATCTGCTCGGTCAGATAATACACACCGTTGGATATAATGACCATATCGCCGGCATTGTTCGAGCTGGCGGCATCAACGGCGTGTTTAATGTTGGTTGCCGCCTTGGCCCATGAGTCGTAAGGCCATGCCGATGCGGGTGAATTAGTCGCCACATACCGGTTCGTTGCGGCCGCCCGCGACACTTCCGCTGTTCCCAAGATCGCTACGAAAACAATGCATATAATTTTGAGCGATATCATCCTGAAGTTCCTCCTGAATACATTCAGATTTTTAAGTCATGGCAACCTTGCTTTGCGCCATTAAAGCATAAACTCATTTTTCCGTCAACCAATACATTGCGTTAACCAGCAGATTTTCCTCGCCTTTTGTCAGAATTTCATCCTTTCCATTTGAGCCCAATCCCAGGCCGCAGAGAACCACTTTGCCTTTTCCGACACTGCCGGCAACGACAACCGGTTCTCCGCCCATGCCCCTTTCCATATTCCCGCGAATAAATATTTGCCCTCGCACCCCGGCTTTGATCGGGATATAATCCGGAAAACTGCCGGTAATTATCTCTCCTGCCTTTAATTCCGTCAATCCCATCTGCGCCTCAAACGCAGGATCTTTTGTCAGATTTGGAAATCTTTTCTTGACACTCTCGGCTGTCGTAACGGGATGATTCCCCGCAACGATCAGATTCTTAATATCAACCGCTCCTACCGGTTCTCCGATTTCAGGGAAAGGCGGTTTATCACAGGGAGGATTAACACCAACGGCATGATGACAAAGTAAGATGGAGCCGCCATTGACAACGTAATCACGAACAACATTTTCCCATCCGGATTGCATTACCGACGGCAAACGGGAGTAACCAATGTTTGGAATTATGACCGCATCATAGAATGATAACGTTTCCGGCTTAAGATTATATATGTATTCAACCAGCAAATCTTTCCTATTCTGCAGATTCTGATAAATACCCACGTCGCCCTTGATTACGGCGGGTGTTCCGTCGGATTTGCCCTGTTTATCGGAAAGAACTCCGATATAACTGATTCCGCCTGTTTTCTTGGCTCTTTTACTTCGAATATTCGTATTTTCTTCCCGTGCCGTGAGATTTGTAAAAGATAAAATCTCTTTTCCGGGATAACTGCTGTAAAAATATGATTTGTCAAGGGGACACTCGAAGGCTTCCGGGACAGCTTGCCTCTCCCCAATATAAAGATATCTCACCGCTTGATGATCCAGCACACAATCAAATGGTGACCTGAAATCCCGCGTCTCACCGGTTGAAAAATCAATGATTACCCGCGGATTTTTAGGCAGATTGAACTTTATAGAGGCATGCATCTCACTAAACGCACTGTTATAGACACCCAAAATATAATTGGTTCCGTCCGAGAGCAGGCTGGAATCAACATGCTTGGCGACATCGGAGTCAAATTGCGCCAATGGTTCTCCGGAAAGGCGCTCAACTAATGAGCGCATAAGTTCAGCGACTTCACCTTGATACGCGAGCGTATCGCTTAACAATAACGGCGTATAAAATATTTGACCTTTCCCAACGCGCACGGACAAGAACGCCGGTTCTCCGTTTTCAAAACTCATCTCCTTTTCAGCGCCAATATTTTTCACCGGCAGTCGTTGGCCGATGAAAGGCACGGACGCGTTCCCGGTCTTAATCACCCCTTGCATTTTCTCCAATTCGCCGTTTGGGACAACTTTAAGCAGTTTTTGCATGGCTTTGTTCTTGAGTGCCTCGCCTTCCACAAGCGCATTTCCCCCGGCTTTCAGGAAGGATTCCATCACTTCCACGCGCTGATCCGACAAGACCGGGTCATTGGGAATAATTAAAAGAGTGTATGCGCCCAGATTTTGCGCCGAAAAATACTTCGAATAAACAATATCGCTCTGCACGTTCCTCAACATGGCCAAGTTTTTAACGCGACGATCATACAAGGAACCCTCAAACGCCCATAACCCGCGCCGGATTGCATCAAGCAAGCCCTCTCGATCCCAGAAAATGGCCGTTTTTTTCACCGGTTTATATTGGGCAAGCATGTCGCCCAAGCCGGTGTAATCCAAAAAATAATAACTTTTTTTAGCCTCATCGGCGGCCGCCGGATATATCCCACCCGGGGGAAAATACAATAAACCGTTCAACCCCCACATTAAAAGATAATCCTGCGCCGGCCTTACGGTTTCCTTCCGCGGATCGCATCCCCAGTACAGCCATACCGGTTTTTCATTATTGAATGCCGCCCGCATGAATTTTATGCAATATTTATAAACGTCCGCCGGGCCGCCGTATAAATCCATGGATAAAGTATCAAGAAAATCCGAATGCCGCTCAAAATCGTGCGGCGCCCCATAAGCCAGGGACGTAAGAGAACTCAGATTCACCTGATCGCTGATGACCACATTTTTGTTTTTTGCCCTGATCGCTTCCGCCATAGCGCGGATACTCTCGGTATATGTGTCCATTTGAAAAAACACGCGATTATGATACGCGGGTAAATTCAACTTCTCGAGATCCATCTTTCCCGCGGGCGCCATGCCATAACGCTTCTTAAAGAGATATCTTGCCTCATCCGATTTTATGACATAACATGCTTCATCCCGCAAGGAACAGGAATCCATAGCATGTTTGCCGAACTCGCTTGCCGACGACATAATATACTCCTTGGATTTTATCATATCATCCCAATACGCATCACGCAGCTTGCCGTTGCCGTCCGGCACCAGGATCGGAAGCCGGGTGTCAACGCCCATCCCGGCTTTATGCGCTTCCGCCGCTAAATTATCCGCAAAGTCCCAAAAAGGCAAAATCGGGGAAGGCCACATTGTTATCCAATTCGCCCCAATTTTTTTCATGGACTGCACAAAATCCGGGATCACTCGGCAAGGCGAACTAGAATTCTTCAACGCTGGGCAATATTCCAAATTATACTGGCGATGATAAGCACGAATAAGATTTTTGCCGAAAACAGGTTTTTGCCAATTTTCAGGGACTTCTATTCTTCTCTGGGTAGTGGAACAATGAAGCGTCGGCGGATTTTTAAAGGCCAAATATTCACTCATTATCCCGTTGAAACCGCTCCCCGCAGGCAAAGGAACCAACGCCCCCTTTACGGATGAGGATGAATATTTTTGCATGATATAAGCCATATAACCATGCGCTGAATAGAAATTTACCCTGGTTGTATCGCACAATTCAAATATTTCCCCGACCGTCTGTCCCGTTTCCGTGTCCTCAAACGCATACCAGCCCTCGCTCATTTCCGGAATTAGATTTTTAGACAGTTCGCCCACGTCCTTTATTTGCAATAGTCTGACTCCGTCCTTGCCGGGAAAATAAAGGTTGTCATAGACGGGCGGCTGTAAGCCTTTCCCGGGAAGCCAATCGGTTTCCCTTTGCAGAAAAACCGGTTTTTCACCGTTTATATTCACGGCATAATACAAGCTTTTGCCGCCGCCGGTTAAACCAAAGACAACACGAATCGCCATCCCCTGGAAATCGCCTTGATATTCAATTGTTTTCAACAGGGGACCGTTCTCGCCGACAACGCCGGCGGAAAACACCACGTTTTGCAGTCGAAAGCCGCCGCGAACGCCCAATCCCAGTTGGCTGTAAAGTTGATTACCGGTTGGGTTTCCTTGAGGCTGGAGATGCTCCAGCATGGGCATGTCTTTCCTGATTTTACAGAAAATACTTGCATTGGAGAGAATGAAATAACCAGCTTCCTCCCGCAACTCCACACTGTCGGCATATTTCACGGGCGGCTTGTCGTTATAGTCAAAATAAACAAAACCAGGCAAATGTTCAAAAGGAAGAACGTCAACGGCAAACAAAACATTGATCCTGTTTTTGCCGGCATTTTCAAGTTTCGCCTGAAAGGGAATCTCCTCGCCGTATGGCGTTACCACCCTGATGGATGAAAGTTTCGTTTCGGCGGGAAATTCATAAGTAAAACTGACCAGAACTTTGCGGGATATGCCGCAGGATTCAAAGATCACGAATGGAATGCGGTAGTTCCAATCCTTGTTCCACCACGGTTTATCCGTCAATTTCCTTAAATACAGGGGATTTGCGCTCCTGCCTTTCTGCGCTTCCAGCATCTCTTCAGGCGCCAGATCATTTCGTTCCTTGCATTGTTTATCGTTGTTTATTGATTCCACCGCCGTGCCTGACGATAACTTGCCGAACGCGAGGGCAAGAATGTTCTCAATAAAATCACGGGAATTGTACCGTGCATTGTTTATCAATGTGCTTATACGAGAAAAAACAACTGTTCCCTTTCCCAACACTTTTTCCTGAAAAAGCATCGCGGCCACGGAAGGATTATCCTCCGCCATCAACATCGCCTTCTGACAGGAGTCCCAGTCAGTCCAACCACCATAAGCTTTTAACGATTTCAGATTGGAGATTTTATTGGGAAACATAAAGACAGGATGGTTCGTAAACTGCTGCGTCGGCCTGACGTTGTAACCATTATAGTCCGTCCCGATGGCCACGGCCGGCGGGACTTTTACCCCAATACTGGCAAAATATTCCTTCGCCCCTTCAAACGGAGCGTTATATTGAAAAAACAGAATGCCGCCTGCGGCCAAGAAGTCGCTGAGAGCGGCCCTGTATGAAGGTTTGGAAAAAACCGCGTCGGCGCTGCCGCCAATATCCCTTTCCAGCACCAGCATCTTCGCCTTGCGAACATTTTGCGCAAAATCGGCGTTAAGGTTGAATTTGGTGTATGTAATTTCCTTGACTCCAAAGCTGTCCAAGTCCCAGGGGCTTGGCCCGACAGGCTTTCCGATGTCTTCCCGCTGCTTGCCAAATATCGCCATGTTATTCGAGGTAATCACGGGAGAGAAACGAATGACAATATTTTGACAATACGCCTGACTGCCCAGGCAGAATGCGCAGACCAGCACTATTATGATTTTTTTGGTATCATGCATCATGTGACCAGATAGTTTGAGTTGGTATTCCAAGGAATATATCCTAGGATTTTATTATTTTTGCGTTTTTTCTAAGAAATCAAGACGCCGCCACACCCGGGATATAAGCATGCCGCAATGTTGAATGGATGCGTCAATATGGCGAAACGTCTCCTGAATAAATTGTGCCGCATCCTGTTTTCCCATAAGGCCAAGATAGTCTTTGGCAACAATTTTACGAAGGCGACGCTCTTCATCCTTGAGTTGACGCCATTCGCCATCGATCTGAAGAAACGCTTCCCGGTGATTTATTTGCTGCTGACTTTGCCGAACCGTGGCGGCAACCACAATCAAGCGATGTTCCAGACGGCTCTGCGTCCGCGGACCGCATTCAATCCGGATTGAACGCAATTGATCGTTCGGATAAGGACATTTCCAAGGAAAAAGATGGACAAAAATATCGCCTCCTCCGTAGGTTTTACCGTGCCACCCCGTGAATCCCTCCTTGAGCGGCAATCTCTTGTTCCACCAGTCCTCGATCTGAACGCCGCCAATCAATGGAACCTCTTGTTCGGGGTGTTCAGCAAACCGAAAACGCATGGTTCCAATACGAGTGCCACGAAGCAGATTGTAAGCCGTCCATAGAAAATACACCCCCGCGGCCGTCTTGTCGATTCCAAGATCAATCGCCTCGTTTTCCATCAATCGAACAACTGATTTTCCTCCGTTTTTGGCGGGGTCAATAACCTGAAAAGGAATGTCATATATCTCGTGGGTTCCAGGCGTCATCGCCAAAGGTCCCGCATTGTGCGGCATACATGCGCTGAAATGACAATTGACCTTATCGCCTAAGGAAAACGGAACATCTCTGCCGGTTCCAAGAATCAGACCGGTCACTTTTCGCGAGAAAGATTCCAAACGCGTTTGCAACCGTAAGATGTGGCAAGCGTCGTCCAGGAGTTTAAGATAATTTGCGTTTCGCCGGCCCTTTTGTTTCATTTCGTCAGCCTTGACGACAATTGCATCGATCGCCGATGTGTCATTCATTCCACTAGTTTGATAACCAGAGGCGGCGATCGGCTCAAACTGCTTGGATAAGGCTGGAAATATAAACGCATAGGACTCGGACAGGGCCAAATTATTTTTCAGGAACCGCCGGCTGAACCGGGACTCTTCCTCGTTTCTGACATGCCACGAAAAATCGGCTCCCGCCACAAAGGAATGCCAGGATAAATCCGCAATTCCGGCATTACCCCAATATGTATTGATGATTCCCATGCCGTTATTGGCTTTGATCGCCATGGCCAGCCGTTTGGCATTGACAAACCGCGCCAGCGGTGAATAACAAACATGCATGCTGGAATATGCCGCAGATGCCCCAATCACCTGAAATCCATTATCCTGATACATTTTTATATAGGGAAAAGGGACAAATTGCATCCGATTTCCGTTCCTCAGCCAATACGGACCAAATCGCTTGAGAATGTCGGGAGGAATATTCTTGATCGTGTCTTTGTTGACATAACCGCAGTGTCCGCCCCACGTTTCCGGCCAATAAGACCGATCCACACCGTCATACGACCAATCATTAATGAGAATATCTTTTGGAAATATTTCCAAGCCTTTGGGATACTTGATCAACATGTCCCCCCACACAATCGGCGTTTTCCCCTGGGCAATAATCCAGCGCGATAAAGCTTTATAATATTGGGCATAGAGAACATGCAAAAGATCCCGCCGGGCATACGGCTTGCAACGAGGGCAAAAATCACCCAGACGAAACACTTCATCCCCTGAAATATGGGCATACCGCGAATTCGGATGCAATTCCAGAACCTCCTTCCACAAGGATTTGATAAAGTGAAGCGTACGGGGATTGGATGGGCACATTTCATTAATCCTGTGCGGCAATTCGCGGAGATACGCCAGCGACGGGTGTTTTAAATACGGCTCGGCATGCCCCAGCGAGTCCAGAAGCGGTACGATTTCGATGAAATGTTCCCGCGCCAGCGCCACCAAATCGCGAATTCCATCTTTGGAATAAGTGCCGTAACCAACCAGTATCGGATACCGTTCCCATGGGAACCGGTCATCGTATTCAATGACCACTTGGTTGATTTTATAGGAGGCAAGACGCAACAGCAGGCTTTTCATGCACTCGAGACGCGGCAACCCGCTTCCCAGCATGATATGCACACCGCGCAACGCCAGATCTGGCCAATCCGCAAGCCTGACGGAAGGACATGTTGCCGAGCGATCCATTAATTGCCAGAGCGTTTGCAACGCGTAGTATATGCCTTGGGACTGCGCTGCGGACACCTGAATTCCGGAAGTTCCGATATCCAGCACATACCCCTGATCCCGCACAAAGGCAGGGATTATTTTGAGTTCGGGAAGCCGTGGATTCGTTATGAGCGTCAGTTGAGCACCCTCAGGAGATGTCGTCATTTCCATACGGAGATGATTCTCGTACGCTAGTCGTTCCAACAGGCTTTCCACGCCGCGCGATGGCTCATTCCGGAAAACCCGAAAAGTCTTCGAAAAACGAAATATTCCAGCTCTCTTTTCGATTCGTTGAGGCAAAGGCATGAGACTGTCAAACGGATTGCGCACTATCATATTTTCCCCTTTCTTCTTACCGCGAAGTCATGCTGAACATGCCTCCCCGCCATTTACTGGTCGGAACATCATTGAGATATGTATTAAGAAACCGGTCGACATCCTCGCGCAATACGGCAAGCGCGGTTTCCATCTCCGGCCAGGAGGTTGGCCATTCCTCCATAATATCATGACCGTCGCGATCAAGTGAATTCGCAAATTCCTTTATTTTCCATGGGTTTGGCGTCGCCGCTTCTGTCCGAAAATTATCAAGGTCGGATTGCATGACCCCGGTCAATTCCCGCGTCAGGCTGTCGGCCAGCGACTGGTTCGTGTCATTCAACGCTTTGCGTAAAAGAACGGCCAGGTTGGTCTCCCGTAAATGATACGCGTAGGCCAAGGCCCGCCGGCAAAACCGCCCTAAATCATCCAAATTCATTGCGAAGTGCCCGGAAAGTTCATTGGGAACATTGCTGGAAATTTCACGTCCCAGTGATATTGCCCGGCGCATACGCTCCGCCGCCAGTTCACAGCGCAGTTGAATATCCTCGAACAGCCAGGGATGCGGCGGATAGGCAGGCTCAATCCGCAGAAATGTGCTCTGGCGCGTGGAACTCCATGACGGCGTAGGGCAATATTTCCAATTCATTGCCCTGATAAATGCCGCCGACAAACCGTGATCGGTCCGGCTATATCCGATTTCGCGGATATGCCACGATGTTTCCCATGGAAACAATTCCATCGCCTCGCTGGTCAGTCGCCAGAAACGAATCATGCCATCCGCCGCCTTGCCGTAAGGTTTTGCCAGCTCGTTCAGCGCCTCATCCTCGCTAATCTCCGGATTATTAAAAAATAGTCCGGTCATTCGCAAATTGGGGTCCTCATGGTCGGGATCAAGGCCTATGTACTCCTTTACTCCAACCACACCCGAAACAGCGGCCAATGCCTTGAGACCGCGCAGAGTAACAAGCGGATGGGACAGGCTAGTCAAAGGTTCTGTCTCCTCGCTGTAGCCTGACAGAAAATATTGCACCATCACCGGAATTCCACGTTGTTTGGCAATGGCACACATATTCTTGAACCAACGGTCCGCCGGCATGGTGGCCATTGTCTCCGCGCTGTTGCAATGCATAACCAAACCAAGTCCCTCCGTATTAATCGTTTCGATACAGGCCAGGCTTTGTCCGGCCGAAAGTTCCCAGGGTTCCCACCAAAGACGTCCGCCGGAACTGAGTTTATGCCATGCCTCAGCCAACGCACTGACAAACTGCGGCAACCGTTTGTGCAAGGGAATCCCGTTGCATCTCGGACACGCACCAAATTCGCTACAGAGCCATGCTGGGCCGTCGTACGTGTACATCATCAGATCGTTCAATCCGGGCAATTCCAATGCTAGCTTTTCCAGCATCAGGAGATGCCGCCGCACGGTCTTTTCATCAGAAATGCAATTGGGCGGATTATCGCCGTAGTTCCCATGGTTGTTATGAGGCTGAGCAACGATCATTAGTGTCCTCATTCCAGCATCCCGGCACAGGGCAATACGCTTCCGCAGAGTATCCAAACGACGGATACGATTTTCATCTCCCGTCCGGCACGCCAAAGGCACCGGTTGCGGGAATTCCTCCTGCTGTTCAGCCGTCAGTTCGATTAATTCTTCCAGACAATAAACCTCATCGTCCTGTCGGGTCCAAAGCAAATTAACCGGCATAACATTGAATCCAAGTGATTTCAACCTCCCAAGGTTCTCGGCGTTATATTCCACCTTGCGCACCCATCTTGGACCCAGCCATGAAGAAGGAAGTCCGAGGAAACCCACCCGATACTGGATGCCATGGCTGGAATGATCCCGGGCCCCTCCGAAAACAGCTTCTTTACCTACGTTTGAAGGTTGATTCTTATCTTTATCTGATTTTGAACGCATAGTTTTCCTTTCGCTTTGTTTTTGAACAATAACTCCAGATCACCTTTTGAATTTTCTTATAAAATACGCTGGAGTGCAACTCCAGGCATGACAATAACTATTTATGAGATGGCTTCCGTAAGGCGAACAAAAATGATTCTGCGGGTCAAAGACCTCCCAAAACGTATCCGCGCCAAGTTTGGCCATCGCTCCCCAGCACTCAAGCATGATCCGCTCCGCCTCTTTGATCATACCCTCCTCAAACAGGGCCTCGACGACGCAATGCAGAGAATAAGGGCTGACAGGTTTGACCGCGTCAGGCGCGCTTAACGCGGCTTTCAGAGCTCGGCAGGCATCCTCGCCTTGAATCACTCCTGCGCGGCGCATCAGGGCCTGCGATATCCAGGATACTTGCCGCTCCAGCCCGCTGACAAAGATCCCTTTTTCCTCGTCAAAAAGAAAGAGCTTTGCCGCCCGGAAAGTTTTCGCGATAATCTCCTTAAGAAACGCAGCTTCTTTCTCTTTTTTGAGGGCATTTGCCAGTTCAAGTGTTTTTCTAAGGCTGTAAATAAGTGACGCCTGTTCGGCGGCCTGTTTGTCCAAAGCATTGTTCCAATCAATGAAAAGCCACCATGATTTGCCGTCTTGAAAAAGGCCGGTGTTGTCAAGCTCGGCGGTCAGGAAATCAACTTGGCGCAGCGCAACCGGCCAAAGCTCCCCGGCGCAATCCCAATCGCCGGAGGCATGGGCGTAATCAAGCAGCGTCGCGGCGAAAAGAGCGGTGTAGTCGTATATATAAAGTTCCGCCCGGTGAGGTTGCGGGCGCTCGTAAACACAGCTTGGGATAAGCCCGCGTTCATTCGTGCATCCGGCAAAAAGAAGGAGGCATTTTTTGCAGAGGCTGTAATTTTTAAAAGTCAAATAATTGAGTTGCGCCTGCAAATAAAAATCGCCCAGCCAAAGCCTCCTGTCGCGTTTTGGCCCGTCTTCAAAAACACCCTGCATGCAGTTTTTGATTGTGTTAAGGCTGATTTTGTCAAGAAGTTCCATCTCATCGGACGCGCCAGGGGGGAGCGACGGAACAGCATTTTCGTCGGCTGAGGTCAACGACTCGCATGTGACATCTCTGAAACCTATCTTAAACGCGCGAGGTCTGTTGTCATCCGGCTTGATACTCACATAGCGGAAAGCGTAACGGCGCGGCAATTTGACTTCAGCGGGGATATCGTCAACCACCAGCGTCTCCTCCTGAAGCCAGGTTCCGCTTAAGCCGCCTGAATAAGACCCGAAATCTTCACCGATCTCCGCAGGGACTTCGCCGAAGGTTATCTTTAATCTGACGGGACAATCCGGTGGTTGTTTTTCTGTTTTAAAGTCAATTCTGAATTTCAAATACCCGACGCAATGCTCGCCCATGTCAAAAACAGAGCCGGAGTCTTTGCCGCAGTCGTGGAATTTTGAGTATTCCTCCTCCGCGCTGCCGCAGTCAGCCATTTTCCAGCCTTGGAAGAAAGTTGAATTTCTCTCAGGATGGACCATTCTTTTCGCCACAATTTCGTGCCTAAAAAATGGCGGATGGATGGATTGCGCCATCTCAAGCCATGCGCGCTGCCGCTCATGAAACATATTCAAAGTGGTAACCTCCTCTGCGTTTGGTCACATTCAGACTGGGATGACTGCAGATTATAGCCCTTATAAGTTTTCATGCTTAATTGATTATTACTTCCCGTCGTTTATTGCAACTTTATCGGCATGCACAAAACATATATTGCGCCACATGAAAGATCGTCTTCAGACCGTCTGTGCCGATGTTCCGCCGAGGGAACTTTGCCCGCAGATGACGATTGCCATATGATAAAAAATCGCTTTTCGTCCGATATGAATATACGCTTAGCACCAACCGAATCGGCTGAATCCCGACATTGCATGGTCGGAACGTCTAGGGCTTTCTGCTTTTGCACACAATGCGTTTAATATTCTTTTTATTGTAGGTAACAGCCGGCTGTGACACAAATATGAATATGGTGATATTACTTGGATTTTTGTGATTGTGTTTTTCCGGCGTCGCGGCGAAATTGCAGCGGCACTTTGCCAGTCAGGCGCCGAACCAGTCGGCACAAATAAGCCGCATCCGAAAAGCCGCAGCGCGCGGCCACTTCCACCACGGGATACTTGGTATTACTCAACAGCAACAGCGCATTTTGTAGACGATAGTGCTGAATAAACGCGTTCGGGGGCAGTCCCATGATCTGATGAAAACGGCGGGACAAGGACGAACGATGCATGCGCAAAATGGCGGCCATGGAATTGATGTTGAAACCGGATTTATTCCAATTATGGCTGATCGCATCCAGCATTTGCGCGGCTAACAAATTTTGCCGGGGATAGGCGGGTATCACGGCTTGGGTGATAATCTTCTGCGCCAGCAGACACGCCGTCAGCCCTCCCTTTTTTGATGGATCACGGACCGCCTTTTCGAGTTTCCGGAAAAGACCAGCCGGACAGGCGCCGGCTTGATAAATATTCGGCGTCAGGCCGTAAGCCGTCATCAACGGCACAACCAGCGGCCCATCCAACGCCATCCAGCGAAATTCCCATTGGCCTTGGTCCGTACGCCATTTGTGGAGCATGCCGGGAAAATAGACGGCCACCTGGCCGGGTTTCAACCGCCGCAGCACGCCGTCGATCTCGATGCTGCCCGAACCCGCGATACACCAAAAAAATTGGACAAAGTCGATCACTCGGATATAGCACACAAAGGGATGCGTAAGACGATAATGGCCCACACTCAGCACGCCAAAAGGCACCGGAGCAGCAGGACGCGGTGTCAGACGAAAAACATCCTTTTTTGAGTTCCTCAATCGCCTCCCAACTGGAGCGCATGGATTCCGCCCTGGAAAGGCTTGATCATTTCCAAAACGCCAAAGACAAACTCCGTTATTTTTTCTATCAAAATCTTCACTTCCCAAGACGAATCATAGAGATGAACAAAAAGCTCCCCCGTCCCCAGCAAATCCTGCGCTTTTTCGAAGACTGTAAACCAGCCAAAAAGCGTATATTTATCCCCGGCCGCTTCAATCCGTCTCTCCATGTCGACATAACGGGAAACGTCAAAAGGGGCTGGTGTTTTAAAAGATGGAATGTCCGCGTTCCCTTGGGCAAGACCCACTCAATGGTATGCTGGGTCCAGTCATTCGTGGTATCGCCAGGTTCCGATGCCTGGCATGATGCCGTTTCGCCGACAAAATCGATCGCAAGATGAGCGCCCTTGTCCTTGATATAACCGGTCAGTTTCAACGTTACACCGTCGAGCTTGTTAAGGCCGCTTTTTCTGCAGAGCGCATCGGCGTCAAGAGTCTGCTCGCATCCGTATCCCTTGTCGTCTTTGGCCTCGATCTTCAAGCTGCATTTTCCGCTGCGGGAAACCGTCTTATCCACTGTAATCGACGCCTTGGCCGGATCGATGGGTTCGTTGAACATTGCCCAGGGACGCCAATTTTGGAGTTCCGTTGACAAACTGCTTTCCTCAAAGCCACCGTTTTTGAAGAAATTTGCTTGTTCGGTTTCTACCGCAGCTACCAGAACCGTAGCGGAAATGATCGAAATCAAATAATACATTAAAAGAACGTGTGTTATAGAAAAGCAACGAACCAATCGGCTAGCCTTAAGCCATCTCATCGTATTCCCTTTGTTCAATATGTTTTGAAGTTTGCCAACTTATACAACCCCGCGCGCTACCGGCTAATGCAACACTTGAAAGTTGAGAAAGTCACGCGGTAAGCTACGTTCTTCGTGTTGTGCAACGACACAAGGAGAACGACATGGCTTATACCCGCGTGACCGAAGAAGAACGTAAACTTATCTATCGCTGGCGTCAAGACGGCATTGGTTTGCGAGAGATTGCCCGGCGTCTGGGGCGGGCAGCGAGCAGCATTTGCCGGGAGCTTATGCGCAACCTGGGGCTGCGCGGCTACCGACCGAAACAGGCGCACGAGAAGGCACAGGCCCAAGCCAAGCGCCCCGGTCCCCGGCGATTCACGAACGAAGTGCGGGCTGATGTCGAGGCACGGATCAAAGAGGGCTGGACACCCGAGATGATTAGCGAACGGGCCCGACTGGAAGGGCGCCCATCGGTTTGTAAGGAAACGATCTACAAGCATGTCTATGCCAACGCCAAGGCGGGAGGAATCTTGTGGATGAGCCTTCCGCGTGCCAAGCGCAAACGGCACCGGCGTTGTCCCCGTCAAGATGGGCGCGGCCGAGGACGGATTCCGAACCAGCGCATGATCGAAACGAGGCCGGCCGAGGTGGAGACACGCAATACCGTTGGGCACTGGGAAGGCGACCTGATCAACGGGGCGCATGACACGGGGAACCTGGTCACGCTGGTGGAACGGAACATGCGCTATACGCTGATCGGACGCACGGACAGCAAGGAGGCCGAAGAAGTCACGCGCGAGATCAGCGCCCAATTTGTGACGCTGCCGCAAGCAGTGCGTTTGAGCCTCACGCTTGACAACGGCAAGGAGTTTGCCGGCCACGAAGACATTGCGTTGAACACTCACATGGATGTGTTTTTTGCCAGGCCATATCACTCGTGGGAGCGAGGCACAAATGAGAACGTGAACGGCCTGATTCGTCGGCTCTATCCCAAGAAGTCTTCCTTTGCAGAAATCGGGGAGCCGGCACTTGATCGCATTGAGAAGTTTCTGAACGACCGTCCCCGCAAGTGTCTGGGCTGGATGACGCCGAGGGAGAAGATGACTGCCTTCCTTGGTTTTGCCCCGTGATAAGCGGGGCGCCCAAAAATCTCTTCCGGCGTGGGGCACTGGCCTGGTCTTGCCCCTTCGGGGCATCCCTGCGGGAACGACCAGACCAGTGCCCCACGCCGGAGGTTTGTCCCCGTATGACGGTTTTCCTTGACTCCACACGTTTAACACGGCATTTTACCATTAATCAATAAGCATTCACGAAGACGTCCCCCGCGCCAGTAGCCAGCGTTGCGCTGGCTACTGGCTGGCGGGAACGAATAAATATTATCAGCGCGCAGAATACGGACAGCTTCCGGCAGATTCGCAGCAAAGCCGGCATTCTTCCCGCGCGAACAGACCGTCACGCACGCGCCATCCGCGGAAAATATCCTGGCAATAGAATGCCCCACCCATCCGGTTACGCCAAAAACCATTATTTTCATATGCGGTGAAAGAATTCAACGGCTGCTGAATTGCGCCCCGTTGATTTACGGTTTATACCTAAAATGAGCGATTCTTTATAAAATGAACCGGTTACTTTCATATTTTGCTATATTGATGTGCTGGCAACGAATGTTTGGGAGTGAAAAACTATCTTTTTTATCAGGCGGAACCCCTTCAGATAAAAAGCTGGTAATTTTCGGCATAAATATCCGCAAAAACACTCGCAAAATGACAGACTCCTTCTGCATCGAAAATCCTGCACCTAAACAATGCGCTCAACATCCGTCAAACGACGGATCATGCAACGATCGGCGGTGGATTCTGGCAACGTGCCCAGAGCTCGTCAACGTGCCAGGCGGCCATAACCGCCTGTGTCACCTTCAAAACAATTTTGCCCCCACCGCGAACTATTTTGGCCGCCCAATCCACCAGTTGCCGGCGGATGGTAGTGGCATAAGCCGTAATCGGCACAATATCCCGCAACACGTCCTCTTTATAGGTCTCGAACAGAAAGAAACTGATCAGCATGCAATAATAGAAGGCGCTATTGGGCGCAAACCGTTTAAAGGGCAATTCTTCATCGCCAAAATCCTTCAAGCCCCGATGCGGCAATTCGTCCGCCCCGCGCAGATGATGCGTCTGGACCAGTGTCTTCGGCTGAATCCACGCCTGCCGGCGTTCCGCGCTCGTGTACGCCAGCGCCTGCGGATTAATGCCGAGGTTCGTTATGATCACGTTGTCCTGCCGCGCAAAATCCAGAAGCTTCTGTTCGCCCTCGTACACCGGCCGCGTGTAGATCGCACGGTAAAACCGATCCCAACTGTCGCAGCGGAAGCCGAATTCCGCGAATTCCCAGACCTGCCGGCCGTTATCGTAAACGCCCCAGTCTTTATGCCCGCGGGCCTGTTCCTTCACCCCGTCGTACATCTTGCCGGTGCAGATAAAACCGATGTTCAACGCGTCAAAGGCCTTGAAGTTGACCTCATCGAAAAAGCCGCTGTCCAACTGGACAATAATCGTCACATCCGCCCGGTATTCGCTCCGGATCAGCTTGACCATGTCCGTGATCATGTTGACCACCGCATTTCCGTAGTTGCTGTGTTTCTTGCCGCCCCGGAAGATGGCGTCAATGATTTTCCCCTTCCAGATCAATTGCAGCGGCTGAAAGCCTTTCACCTTTTTATAGGTCGGCTGCACGCCTTCCCGGCGCAAGGCCTCATCGTTGTCCATGACCATCGTGTCGATGGTTATGACAATCTCGTCCGGCTTTTCCAGATTCAGCCGCCAAATGAACAGCCGTTTCAGAATTTTGCGGAACACGCCGCCGCACAGCCAGTTGAAGCCCTTGAAAAACCGCTTCGCGGCATGGGAGGAAAGCATTTCGCGCTGATTGTTTTCAATGACGCCGCTATAGCCCTCGTCCTTCTGCAAGTGATCGAAATGGCTCACGTGCCGACTCGTTCCGTCGAAAAAGAAACAAAATACCTGTTTGAAGATATTCCAGATCGCCTGGCCCTTCAGACTTTTACGCATCTTCCCGAAGTTCTCATCCATCAGAGCGTAAATGCCGATTCCGGTCAGATATTTCACGAACAGAGCCAACCCGCCACGCCCGGTCAAATTATCGCTTGTCGTTTCCACTTGATTTATTTTCGCGCTGCCTTCATGCTTTCGCATGTTTGGTTCCTTTCACTTATTGGGTGGCGGATCGCCAGAGCGCCTCCGTTTAAGGCCTATGGCTTTTTGTTCAATATTCACCGCCCTTTTCCGCCTTGCGGATCCGCCAAGCGGAAAGTGAAGGAATCTTAAAAAATCAATTCAAATTTGCAACAAGAATCGCTCAACTTAGATTATAATACATATGTTCCCGGTATATTTCCAGCGCGTATTTAAAACTTGCATACGTCACATTTGGGGAAATGGAATGATCCACCCCGAATAAATACCCGACGCCCAGCGACTTCATGCCTTCGACAATTCGAACAACTTCCCGTTTGATCAGTTGCCGATCCGCCGATTCCAGGATACTCTCATTGAATCCGCCGATAAAAGCCAGTTTGTCGCCGTATTGTTCCGCATACTTGAAGAGATCGCACCCCGCTTTCGTATCAATCGGATTGATGGCGCAGAAACCGGCGTCTATTATCAGGGGAATTGCTTCGTCTATATGACCATCGGAATGCAGGACCACCGGCAAATCATAGGAATGAAAAAACTGAACTAGTTCCTTATAATACGGGAAGATCAATTCTTGTAATGTTTTCGGCGAACAGGCCAGGGCGTTCTTATACCCCAAATCCTCATAAAGCCATATTCCGTCAGGCCGTCCGGCCTCTTCTATTAAAATACGAAAATGATTTTTGTAAAAATCCGTATATACACGATTAAAATCATGTATCCAGCCGGGTTCCAGCAACATGCTCTCAAGCATGCAAACATTACCGAGCATGTTGCGCATATTTTCCCAAAGAAACTGGTTGCCGAAAAAAGCCCACCGGCCTTTTTCACGCGCGGCTTCCAGATTCTGTTTTACGCCGGCTATATTCAAGCGTTGGCGGTCAATTTCAAGCAGATGAGGCCTGTATTCCTTATCCCAAATATCCCGGCTGGCAACACGGAAACTTACCCATTCCGGCGTGCTGGCGTAAGTTTTCCAATTCCGCATCACGGCGCCAGCACCATTCCGGATGGTTATTGAATTATTGGTTTCCTCCAGCACCTCGCGAAATCCACGCAAAGGCATCCAGTCAAACCATCCGCCGACTCCACTCATATCATATCCGAAATGATCAACAAAACTTACGGGGGTTTCTACGCCCGTATCCGACTTTACGGTGGGATAACCTTCTTTAACCCATTTTTTCAAAGTCTCCTTCCAGGGACCGTGATCATGGAAAGCAATTCTTTCGGCCGGTTTTCCCTGAAGCAAATTGTCCACCACCTGTTTCGACGTCATGGCCATAATTCATTTCTCCTTTTGAGCTGATATATTTTTTACAACGCGTTTGTTTAAAATGCCATCAAACGCCTCAAAGAGACGTTTTCCATGCACCGCGAGCCCCGCGGGCGTTAAATGCGAACTATCCGCCTTCGGCAAGCCCCGCATGGAAGTAAAAACGGCCTGGTGATTTTCATCGGCAAATTTCTTGTGCGCGGCGATGATAATCGGATTCGTTTTTACAAAAGGATGTTGCTCATCAATCCCCAATATAACCGGCAAGTCCGGATTTTTAACCACGTTTTCCCGCAGGTCTTTTATCAGCAGACAAAGCCGGGCATAATATCCCTCGGCCAAATCTTTTGTTGCGGCATCGTTTTCGCCCTGAATCCAAATGAAAGCGCGGACACGAACGGTATAACCATGTTTAACCAGGAGCAATGCCGCCTTTTTATATTCCGCAACCATGGCGTCATAAAGCCCGTTTTCGCCGGGTCCGCGCCAGTCCTTTGCAAGGCCGGTGGCACCCAACGAATACTTGAAAATCGCCGGCCGGAAACCGTTTTTGAGAAGGAAGCGCGCAAAAGTAACTTCAGGTCCAAAATGTCCTGCCGAGAAACGTCCCCCTTGGGCCTGCATGGTCTTCCAGGCATTGGAGGAGGAGCTATATCCAGGGGTAACCCAATAAAACCGGATATTCCTGTCGAGCAATTCAGTATCTGCATGATATTGCGCGGCATCCCCCATCCAACCCTGCATGTTGGACTGCCCGGCCATTACAAAAAGATCAATAGCTTTCATATACCCACACACTACTGTCCGGTTAATTTTTGGTCAATCTCAAGATTGACCTTGTAAAATCTATACAGAATCGATGTCATGAACGTTTTCGATTTCAATTTTGGATCGCAAAAAAGCAGGATATCTTCCTTGACAA